>Ga0247727_10001955_pt1 | contig 47789 bp, 45 predicted proteins | sample WisWelCaveWW1625_FD_202498 | JGI IMG/M metagenome (GOLD analysis project Ga0247727, IMG submission 202498) | Biofilm microbial communities from Wishing Well Cave, Virginia, United States - WW16-25 | ecosystem: Environmental > Aquatic > Deep subsurface > Groundwater > Cave microbial mat | place...
ACAGGCGAGAACATAATCGCGCTCGACCTGGTCGCGCACCTCGCGCAAAGTTTGGCCGGGCTGAAATGAGCTTTTGAGCATGGGCTGCGAAACTTGCAAATTGAGCGGCAGATCCGCCGCAGTAATCGCATCAGTTGCCGTCATAATCACGAGCCGCTCGATAGCATTGCGCAGCTCGCGAATGTTTCCCGGCCACTCATGATTTTGCAAGCGCGTCATCGCTTCCGGCGCCATCTGTTTTTGGCGAAAACCGTTTTCCCGACAATAAAGTTCGCTGAAATGTTGCACCAGCGCCGGAATATCATCTTTGCGCTCGCGCAGCGGCGGCATGTAAATCGGCACCACGTTCAAGCGAAACCATAAATCTTCGCGAAAACGGTTGCGCCGAACTTCCTCTTCAAGATTTTTATTCGTCGCCGCCACAACACGCACATTGACGCGCAACGTTTGGGTGCCGCCGACGCGCTCAAACTCGCCTTCCTGCAACGCGCGCAAAACCTTCGCCTGCACGCGCAAACTCATGTCGCCAATCTCATCGAGAAAAAGTGTGCCGCCGTCCGCTTGCAGAAATTTGCCGTCACGCGTCGCACTCGCGCCGGTGAAAGCGCCTTTCTCGTGGCCGAACAATTCACTCTCGATCAAATCTTCTGGAATCGCCGCGCAGTTGACTTTGACAAAAGCTTGTTTGGCGCGTTCACTAGCTTCGTGAATCGCCCGCGCCACCAACTCTTTGCCGGTGCCACTCTCTCCGAGAATGAACACGCGCGTGCTCGTTGGCGCGACACGGGAAATTTGCTCTTGAATTTTTTGCAGCGCCGCACTCTCGCCAATCATCGCAAACTGGCCGGTCATCTCCCGCCGCAAGCGCGTATTCTCTTCCGTCAATTGGCGCTGCGCCAGCGCATTTTTAACGGCAATGAGCAGCTTATCTTTGGAAATCGGTTTCTCAATGAAATCATAAGCCCCTTCGCGCGTCGCCGTCACCGCGTTTTGAATCGTGGCATTGCCGGAGATAATGATCGCCGTCGGGCGATGGGAAAGTTGTTTCAACGTCGGCAAAAATTGCAAGCCATCCAGCTCGCTGCCCGGCATCACGATATCAAGCAGAACAAGATCAAAATTTTGTTCGGCCAGCTTGTTCGCCGCTTCGCTCGAGGACGCGGCTTCGATCACGTCGTAACCAGCGCCTTTCAAAATCATTTCCACGGAACGCCGGATGTTGCGCTCGTCGTCGACGATGAGGATTTTTGCTTTTGACATATTTTTCCAACAACACCAAGATGGCAAAGCCGAGTTTTCGCAAGGTATGCACGAAAAACCATATGCACGAAAAACCCGGCTTGCTTTTCATTTTTTTTCAGTACAACTATGCGGGGCGCATTACCGGCACAAGTTTTTTTGCCGCTTCCAATTGTTGTTCCAAATCATCATTAAAGGAAACGCCAAAATCCCGCAGGATGTCGATCATTTCCTCCAGGTTGATCCCAAGAAGTTCGGCGCATTGGCGCATCGTTTTCTGGCGTTTTTGATACAAGCGCACGATCAGAAATTTCTTCTCTCGTGCGATGGCGGTTTGGAGTAAATACTGAATAGTCGCTTCCGGGTTCGCTAATCCAAGATCGCGTGTTAAAGTCTGCACATCGTCACGCAATTGCGAAGGAAGAATAAAATTTTCGGTCATGACGTTAGCCCTTGCAAAAGTTTATGATACTCTGATTTGGAGAGAAATCGTTCTCCATAAAGCTCTTTTAAACGAGCCAAACATTCATCCTTTAATAAAAAACCATGTTGATAGAATATGGTAACGAGCACGGCAAGCGAGAACGCTGATAATCCAAGCTTCAAGGCTTTTTCGCGTAAAGGAATGTCTTCAGATATCACCGTCGCCTGATGCTCCTCGGCAAGTGAAATTACCTCTGCATCAGTCGATGAGATTTCTGTAATGATCAAGTGCTTGTGAATTTCTACTTCGCGAGTTATCCCGGAAGTGAGCAAAACCAGAATTTCCCTGTTTTTCGCTTTATGGATCTTTAACTCTTGGGTTACGCTTGGCGGCCAAATAAATTCGTTATCACTCTGGCTACACAAGCTTAACCAGCCGAGTTTTTGCAGAATAATCAGAGTCGAGGTGTCGATTACAAAAAGCATCCCAAGCTAACCCTTTACTTTTTTTGCTAAAATCATTGGACCTCTCAAATTTACAAACTTGAGGCTTGAATCGCAACGTTTTCTTTATGGGCAAATTTACAAATAAAGCTGCTGCCGCGTCCAACTTCACTTTCAACCGAAATCGTTCCGCCATGTTCCTCAATAATCCGTTTGACAATCGCCAAACCCAATCCCATGCCGGATTTTTTCGTCGAAAAATATGGCTCGAAAATACGCGCGAGATTTTCCGCCGGAATGCCGGAGCCGGTATCTTCCACAACAATAGCAATCAAATGCTCCTGCGGCTCTTGAAAAGTTCGGACGGTGACTTTCGCTGCCGCGGAGGCTTGCAGCGCATTCTCAATCAAATTAATGAGGACCCGCCGCAGCGCGTCCCAATCGAAATTTAATTTAGGCAAAGTTGGCTCCAATTGCAACTCGATTGGCCGTTGGGCATAAAGCCTGGCGACTTCCGTGGCCAGCTCATTCAACGAGCCGAGCGCCGAATGCAACTCCGGCATGCGCGCAAAATCGGAAAACTCGCGCACGAGCTGTCTGAGCTTGTCGATTTCTTCATCGATAATCTTGCAGCCTTCGGTGAGGGTTTGGCGATACGTTTCATCCTGCCCGTGATATTCATCCTGAATTTGCCGCACCATCAATTGCATTGGCGTCAGCGGATTTTTGATTTCATGCGCGAGCACGCGCGCGATTTCACGCCATGCCGCCATCTTCTCCAATTCGATCACCTGCTCCTGCTGGCGTTTTAAATCAGCCACCATTTGATTGAACGCATTGCCGACTTGCCCGATTTCATCTTTGGCGCGGATGGTAACGCGATGTTCCCATTTGCCCGCGGACAATTTTCGCGCGCCGATCGCCAGTTCTTCCAGCGGTGCGGTAATGCGTAGTGAAAAATACCAGCCGGCAACGAGGCTGATCAGCAGCATCGGCGCATAGGAAGTCAGAAACGCCGTCAAGATCGCTTGCCGATATTCCGCTTCGCGCAAATCCAGCGTTTGGCGCATCTGCGCGGCGATGACGATGTTTCTGAAGCGCTGTCCCATCACACTTGGGATTGGTCGCACGCCGATCAACCATGCCGCCAGTTGCATGTGTTCCGGAAGCCGCAAGGCCAAACGAACGGCGGCGCTATCGACGCCGAGGTTGACAAGCGAATCTGTTTTGACCGTGGCATTTAAAAGCGCGCGATTAAATTCCGGCGTAATTTTTTCCGGCCACTGTTTAAGCGTCACGCCATTGGAATCAGCAAGAACCAATAAAACCGAGTCTTCCGGACTGATCATGGCGGCTGGATTTTGCAAGCCCCAATCCCATTTTTTTAGCGTCGAGTTTTGGTTGAGGCTTTTTATCCAATTCAACCGGAACGCCAGCTTGCGGATTTCAATTTGCATGTGCTGGCCGACAAGCTCGACGGCGCTGTTGAGCCCTTCCGCCATCGGTTTTTGCAACGTGATACCCATCGTTCTTTTTAAAAAAGATTCCGCGAGAAAAGCCAGCGGGATCATCGGCAGGAGCGTGAGCGCCAAAAAAATGAGAATGAATTTGGAACGCAAAGTTTTCATCGCCGGCCTTATCTACTGCGCGCGAAACGGCGGTGAGACAACCCATGCCGAAGCGCCAAACGGATTTTCTTTTTTCCCGCCCAAAAACGAAAACAGTTTATTGAGATTCAGCCGGAATCCCGCCGCGCCGTCTTCGCCCGGCGCCGATTCTTCCGCATCGCCGGCCACCTCGAGCCAATCGCGCAGTTGTTGATCCTGCTTGGCGCTGATCGGAATGACCGCCACTTGCAAACGCAGTCGATACGTTTTTTGCGGAACCAAACGGCGTCGCGGCATCAATCGTAACGTGTCGATCTTCGTGCAGAGTTTTTCCATTTCAGCAAAGCTGGCCGCGATCTGCTCGCGCTGACTATGCTGCACACGATAGCGATCACTCCACAAATCGTAGAGCACGCGCAGCGAATGCGCCATTTGTTGCAACTCCCGATCAGGTTCTTCCAGCAAACGAAAATCAAAACGAATGACCGCCGGCAGGCCGCTGCGAATCGTGTTGATGATTTTGGGAGAAAAAATATCGGCGAGCTGCACCGACACGGCGAGGCTATCCGCCGTAGGCCTGGCGAGAATAGAAATCACGCGGGGCGTTTGCGCCGTTGCTTCTGCGGCCAACAGCAGCAAGAAGGGATAATAAAATTTTTTAAGACGGCGCATGATTCCTTAAAAGAGATGTCCCAACGTCAGATAAAAATGAAAATCATCCGGATGTTTTGCGGGATAGGCAAAATCCATTCGCAGCAAACCGAGCACCGGCACTTTGACGCGAACGCCGAAGCCCAATGACTTCACCGTGTCGTCGCCGATAATTTCTTTTAAGCCGTTGATTCGTCCGGCGTCGAAAAAGAGCACGCCCACGAATCGCGGCTTGCCTTGTTTGTCCCACTCCAGCGGAATGCGATATTCGAGATTGCTCAGAAAAAGTTTGGGGCTGTATCCGGCCGGCGTCAAACGGCGCTCGTCAAAACTGCGCAACGAATTGACGCCGCCGAGATAGAAGCGTTCGTAAAACGGCGTCGCTTCGGAGGTTTGGGCCAGCTTCAGACGCCAGGCGAGAACGCCGACGCCAAGCTTTTGATACACCCGGCCATCAAAAATGGTGCGATTGAATTTTACCTCGCCGCCGACGGCTTCAAGCGAGAGCGCACCCCAAATGCCTTTGGTTGGAAAGAGCGCATTGTCGCGCGTATCGGCCTGCAAGCGCAACCACGCGCTGCGGAGCCGCTTTTTGCCAAGATCTTTGGCGATGGTTTCTGGAAAGGTGAAAAAGGTGCTGTCTTTGCCGACCAATGTTGCAAAACTATCGGGCTGCGTCTCGCTGAATTGTAAACCGCCCGATAAATATTTTCCGAGGCCGCGCGAGCCGCTCAAGGTCAAGCGCAAACCCGTGGCGGCGATATTCTGCCTGCTGGCGCGCGCATCGAAATAATGAATGATTTGGCGGCCGGTGATGTCGGCGTCGAATTGGAAATTGGCGGCGCTATTAAAAACATTCGGTTGGTAAAAACGCAAATTGGCGCCGGTGACGCGGTCGCCCAAAATCAAACGCAAGCCCAGCCAGTGGCCTGTGCCGAAAAGATTATCATATCGCACGCCGAGCGGCGAGAAATACCAGCCGTCCAGTTCGCTGTAGCCGCCGGCAAATTCAAACGTCGGCCGCTGCCGCTCGATGACTTCGCAGACCACGATGACTTTGCCGCGGCCGGAGCCGGGTTCCGAACGAAAGCTCACCTGCTTAAAAAAGTTGGTCGCTTGTAGCTTTTGATGGTTTTGCTCGATCAACTCCGGCGTGAGAACATCGCCCGCGCGAAAACTCAGATAACGTTGCACCACCTGCGCATTCGTCTTGTGCAATCCGAGAATTTTGACCTGCTCGACAATGAGCTGGCCTTCTTGCGCCCACAGCAATTGGCCGCAAAGCAGCGTGAGCAGAAGCAACCAGTTGATAATTCTTTTGAGAATGAGAAGTTGCATGTTGTATTGTAACTCAGACCGCCGGTCTGCAAATGTTTTGATCGTTTATAAAATAGGAAAATTTTTCACGGGTGCAAATGGTTTTTGCGATTGTTGAATAAACTCCGTCTAATCAATTCTTAAATGAATTGCTCCAACCCGGTCAAGCCGGACCCCATCCCCATCCTGCTTTCTTTATTAAAGCGTTAAAAGGGAAATGTCATGCTGGAAGCATCCTTTTGCAATTGAGCACAGTGTTTGATCGCAAAAGGATTCCTCTGGAATGACATTCTATCGGAGGCTCGCGCCGCTTCCAATCATAGTGCAAGGTTCGTTAATAAATAAAAATCGCAACATGAATGTTGCGCCACGTTACCTCAATACTTTGATCTGCACGGTGTCCATCACCGCCGAGCCGAAATAGCCGATGCCGTCGCCTTCAAAATTGAATTTGGCTGCATGGAAATTGCCGTCTTCTTCCTGCACGCTGTCGTAGGTTTGCAAAAATTCCCGATAGTTTTTATCGGCGGCATAAACGGCCACATTATACGTGCTGTAGAACCACAAATCCCACCAGAAAATATCGACGTTAGATTGCCCAGCAATTAACGGCGTGTCCTGAATCCACTCCACCTTGTTGTTGAAATTGTCAATGTCATCTTCGACATCCGCGGGTTTCAGATCAACATAAGAATTTTCGTAAATGAAATTGTCTGTCGTTGCCAACTGCGGGCGGATTACGGCGACATAAAAATTCGTTCCCGGCGAACGGTCGATGGTGAGCTGAAAATTCATGACCTCGCCGCTCGCATCATGCTGCCGATACTGCAAGCTGTCGTGATTCACCTGCGCTATCTTGAATCCGGCTCGGGGAACCGTGGTTGTTGAATGCGCGAAGAGGGCTTTGCCTTCGACTGTCGCGCTCACTTCTAGCGTGTAGGTTTTGCCCGCTTCGATGCGCCAATCGTTATTCTCATAGCGATAATAAGCCCGGTTGAGGCGCTCGTACTTCGGCGCGCCTGGCGTGATCGGCGTTTCATAAAAAGCGAGCAAATAAGTTTTACCGGCGCTGACGTCGAAAATTTTCACCTCGGCATAGTTGACCACCATATCCGTCCGACTCAAATCATCCTTGAGACGAAAATTCTTTGAGATATGAATATGATCAACTTTCTCACCGGCGATCAACAATCCTTCGATCACCAGACGCGGTTCATAACTTTCATTGGTGACTTCGACAATCCCTTGGCCGCAGGCGATTAAAAAAATGGGCAGCAATAAAATCGTAGCGCGAATGTAGCCGTAACCAAACTGTACCACAAAGGCACAAAGGACACAAAGTTTTTGTTTTTCTTTGTGAACTGTGTGTCTTTGTGGTGCAAAAAAATCTTCACGGGTGTGACAGTTTTTTTGGGGTAATGCGAAAACTGACGATAATTTTTTCACAGTTTCTCCTCGGTTAAAATTTAAAATTCACGCCCACGGTCGGCAAGAATGGAAACATATATTGCTCTTTCAAATCCGGCACGCCGCCGGTGTAATCGTAATTGGCAAACCAAACATTTTTGCGATTGCCGATGTTGAACACCTGCGCGTACGGCGACATCGACCAGCCTTTGTATTGCTTGCGCCACGTCAGGCTCAAATCCAAACGCGAGTAATATGGAAAACGAATGTTGTTGATTTTAGTCGGCGCCAATTGCACAAACCGTTCGCGCGCGTCCGGATCAGCGCCGATGAGATAGGCGGAACCCGGTTCCGTGTATGGCTGACCTGTGTAATAAACGAAATTGACGCCGAGGCTCCACTTGCCGCGCGCGCCGTTCGGCTCGCGGCCCCATAACGCGCGCCACACATTGCCCAAATCCATCGTACTCGCCAGATTGACCGTATGGCTCCGATCATGGCGAGGATAAAACGAACGCCCTTGATTGATGGCCTCGAACTCATACTGCGTGCGTGAGAATGAATATCCGAGCCAGCCGGTCACGATGCCGGCGTCTTTTTTCAGCATCACTTCGAAACCAAGCGTGGAACCGTCGCCGCGATTAAACAGACTTTTTGTTTCGTTGTACACCGGATTGTTTTGCGCGTTGAAGCGGCTCGCTTGCAGCTCGGTGAGAAAGTTGTCGTTAAAAACCAAAATGTTTTGATAGGTTTTGTAAAACGTTTCGATTTCGAGCTGATAATTCCCGGCGATCTCCTGCTGATAGCCAAGAATCGCGTGCCGCGCGGTTGATTCGCGGTAATTGCGATCCGCAATCGTCCAGATATCGGCGACAATAAATCGAGGTATGCGCTGGAGATATTGATGATAAATTCCGAACGCGCCCTTCACGCTGTTTTTGTCCGTGAGCCGATACTTGGCGGAAAAGCGCGGCGACAGATTCTGGTAGGTGGTATCCGAGCGCAATAAATTGTAGCGCCAGCCGCCTTCGATTTCCCACAACGGCGTTGGCCGCCAGATCGCAACGGTATAACCGCTGTAAAGCCGCGGCCGATTTTTAATCGCGACCTCAAATCCCGGCCCGGTTTGGCGAAAAACCACGTCCCAGTTTTTTTGCTCAAATCCGAACCGCGTGATCCAGTGTTGTGAAAGATGATACTCTAAATTGCCTTTGACGGTCAAATCCGAAATATCATTTTTCTCGGTGATATCGCCGTCTTGCAAATGAAAGGTTGACGTAAACTCGCTGCCCGTCAGCCAGAAATTGGCGAACAGCGCGGGCGAGAAAACGTGCGTCCAGCGCGCGCTGCCGGTGCGATTGCCCCAGTTATATTGCAAGCCGGTTTTATCCGCGGCTTTATTGTTGAACGTGAGGTTAAGAACATCGTGGCCGCCGTAACCGCTGAGCGTGAGCTTGTTCGTGGCGTTGAGATCAAAAAAGGCTTTGACGTTGCCGTCATAAAAATAATATTGGGGAATGCCATCCAGCGCTTTGCCGGCGGTTTTGTCAAAATAAGTTCGGCGAATCGATCCGGAGAGCGAGCCGATTTTGCCGAGGGGCATTTGCAAAGTGGTTTTAGCGGAAAGCAAACTCAGTGAGCTGGTCCCTTCAAACTCTTCGCGGTTGCCGTCGAGGTGCGTGATGTTGAGCACCGCTGAAAGGCGACCATCATACTCCGCGCCAAAACCGCCTTTGGAAAGCTCGACGTGTTTGATGGCGTCGGTGTTGAACGTCGAAAAAATTCCGAACGCATGCTCCGGATTGTAGACATCGGTGCCATCCAGCAGATAGAGATTTTGATCGGAGTTGCCGCCGCGCACGTAAAGATCCGAGGAAAAATCCGAAAGCGGCACGATGCCCGGCAGCGTTTGCAAAGAGCGCAGCAGATCGGCCTCGGCAATTTGCGGAATCGCGTTGATCTGGCGCGGCAACAATTCGATATTGGAAATGGCTTTTTCGTACATTTGCTCGCTCGGGCGTTCCTTCGTCGCCGTCGTCACGACTGTGTTCAACGTAATCTGCTCACTCTCCAGCCGAATATCGATGGTCTTCGACGCCTCAGCCGCGATGCTAAGTTCTTTCGAAAACGATTTGTAGCCGAGATAGCGCGCTTGCAAAACATGTTGCCCAACCGGCACGCGCGGAATAACATAATAACCATTCACATTCGTAGCGCTGCCCAGTGTGGTGCCTTGTAAAAAAACATTCGCGCCGATCAGGCCTTCGCCGTTGGCCGCGTCATACACAAAACCGCTCAGGCTGCCGGTCGGCTGCTGCGCGGAGGCGGAGTGCAGTGAGAGTAAAATCAAAATGAAGAATCCAAAATCTTTGCGCATAATTTTCTTCCTATAAAAATTGACCGGTCACTCAAAGTGACCGGTCAATTCCTACAAACAACGGATTCTGCAAAAACGCATTTTCGATGAAGCTGAAATTTCGCTCAACCTCTCGGCGCTCCCGCGGCGTTGAAAGAGAAGGTCGAATTTCCGTCTTTGCTCGTGATCGTGCCGTTGCCGGTGCCGTCCGGATTGAAATGAATGTCGGCCGTGAAAATGGGCTTGTCGCCGCGATCATACGCCGCTTTTGAGGCGTACACTTCGATGTGCAAATCGCCGCTAGTGTCTTTATAGAACGAGCCGTTGAACAATACGTATTGCTTTTGCTCGTTCGTCCAGTTGCCTTTCAACTCGGCTTTGGTGGGGCCGTCCTGCAGCGTCCAACTGCCGCCGGTGCCGTCGCTGTTCGTCTCCGTCACTTCGAGGCGGCCAAAACCGTTTTGCTCCGAGGCTTTGATATTGACCGTGTGCTTCTTCGATGAACCGTCGGCAAAAAATTCTTCGCGCGTGAAATTCACTTCACCGGTTTTGTTGGCGGGATTGTGTGAAAAGTTTCCCTTCTCAAAAATCGAGCGCGGATCGGAGCCGGCGGGATACGTCACGCGCTTCTCGAATGAAAGATGGTTTTCATCCTGCACATTGAATTGTCCTTGTTCGCGCGTGCCGTCGCGATAGGCGATATTGAAGATGATATTATTTTTGCTGAAGGTGATGTCTTCGCTGTAGCGCGTGCCATTGTTGAAGCTCACGGTTTTCGTCCAACTGCCGATGGGGTTGGTGGTTTCGTGATATTCGAGGCGCTCCTGCACCTGCGCCGTATCCTGTCCGGAAGCATACAGGCGCTTGCCTTCGATGACGCCGCCTTTCGGCTCGCTGCCGGGTTGGTATTTATCGGGCGTGAGGCGGCCTTCTTCATAGCGCAAGCGATAACCGCCGCGATAATCTTTCGCATTTTCCAACAGCTCGATCACGTCATCTTTGTCATTGGCAATGGTGAAATTCGTATTGACGACGATGCGCGTCGAGTCGCGGCCAATCGGGCTGCTACTCGGATGATTCGTCGCCACCGTGTACACGACCGCTTTGCCATTCGCCGTGTTGTAAACGATCCACAAATGATACTTGATGCCGGTTTTGTCATCCGTCCAGCGCCGGTCGAGCAGCGTCGAGTCGCCGTTCGTCTTGTACAGTTGTCCTGCGAGCGTCTGCGCTTGTTGATAAAAAGGTCGCAGCGCTTGTTGTATCGTCGCATGACTTTGTTGAAGACTTCCGACCGCCGGCAAGTTAATTTTGCCGAGCGCTTCCGGCCCAGCCATCGCCTGTTCGATCTGCGCGAACGTCTGCACATTTCGATAAACAGTAACGGCACTGCTTGCCGCGACTTTGGCATTTGAATTGGAATTTGTTGACGAGTTGGGACTCGCCGGATTTTTGTCGCAACTGATGAGCGTCAATGCTCCGATCATCAATACCGCCAGTAAATGGTACATCCTGCTGCGTTTCATAAAAACCTCCGTGGGTTAGTAAAAAGTTTTTTAAAATGCTTCCGCCTCTTAAACATCATTGGCCGGTCGCTGAACATAAATTGATTTCGCGTGCACCATAAGTTTAAGCGACCGGTCAACCTTACTTATCTCAATCTTCATGCCACCACCGTTGTAAAGATTTTGTCAGAAAGCGCGCGGTTAATTTTTATGAAATTGCGACAAAAGCTAGAACTCTTCATAAGTGTGAATCAACGCCACAGTGTGGCTGATTTGCCAAATTAAATTATCGTGGTAGATGAATTAAAAAATGCTTGACTCTAGAATAAGTTTGTCATAACTTTTGAAAGATTTTTATGAACTCACAACATTCCAATGGTGGCCCCAATGATACTAGAGAAAGCTTTAGATGTAAAGGATCTGGCAAACACGGCGCGTGTCCGTCAAGCGCTTAGTCGCGTCAAGAAAAATGGCAATTATTATATTGTTAAAGACAATGGCAAAGCGTTGGCTGTTTTGTTGCCGCTGACAGAAATTGCGCAGCAGAAACGTGATAAAGAAAATGCCTGGCGCAATTTGCTAAAAGTCATGAATTCCGTGCATGTGCGGAATGCTTATTTCACCGGTGCTGAAGTCGAAGCCGACGTTGATGCGGCTATTCGCGAAGTTCGTCGTGATCGCAAATAAGCCTTGCCATGTCCGCCATTGTCCTGGATACGAATATTTTCGTGAGCGCTTTTCTGACGCCGCATGGTAAGAGTTCCGAAGTCGTGCGACAGGCGAAGGGTTATGCGCTTTACCTTTCGCCTTTTATTTTATCCGAAGTTTGACACACCCTAAGGTTGTCTCGCCTGCGTAAAAGATACAAGTACTCCGGAAAAATTTTTACAACTGATCAAACCGTAGCGGAAAACCTGTGCCGACTGAAATCCCAAAAATTTTTATAAGCCATGCCTGGGAAGATAAGCCCTTCGTGCAGCAATTGGAAGAAACGCTTAAGGCGGAAGGGCTTGATGTTTGGGTTGATCATAGCGAAGTCCGCGGCGGTGATCTCATTTCTGCGCGCGTCAACGATGCTTTGGAATGGTGCAATACGTTGTTGTTGATATGGTCTCGCCAAGCCAGCGAGTCGAAATGGGTACAGCTCGAATGGGCTGCGATTTCTTCTGATCATAAGAGAATTGTTCCATGTTTGTTGGATGATACAAAGCTGCCGATTCTGCTGCGTAATCGGGCTTATATAGATTTGCGTGATCGTAACAAGGGTATTGCGTCATTGTTAAATACGCTGAAATCCTCTGCCCAATCCCAAACACTACGAAAAAAACCAACAGTTCATCTGCGCGCGCTGCCGCTACACAATCTTTCAGATGATAAAGTTAAAAAGATGCTGCAAGAGAAAGAATTATTTGATTCAAGAATGAACGAACGAGGTAAAGGCTTGCCAGACCAATATGAACTAATTGAGTATAACGGGCAGAAGTTAGTGCTTGATCATACCACGGGTTTGGCCTGGCAACAGTCGGGTGCTCTCAATAAGATAAACTACGCCGATGTTGAAAAGGGTATTCGTGAGTTGAATATTCAAAATTTTGCTGGTTTCAACGACTGGCATTTGCCAACGCTGGAAGAAGTTATGTCACTGATGAAGCCTGAGAGGAAAAACGACAATTTATATATCGATGCAATGTTTGATCCGAAACAGCGATGGATTTGGACCGCGGATAAAAAAAATGATCTAGCCGTGTGGATGGTCGTTTTCGGCGATGGTAGTTGTGGTCATGGTCATATCGATGGTTACAGCTACGTTCGCGCCGTGCGCTCGAGACAATCGGGTGCTTGACCTGGATCATTTTATTTGTACGAATGTAAGAAAATTTTTAGCAAACCCAAATGACCATCACCGCCGACATGCGCGAGCGCGCCTCCGGCATTCCGCGGGCGCTCAGTGAAAAAGGGTTGGAAGTACGGCTCAAGCGTTTGGAAGTCGGGGATTATCTCATCACGCCGAAAATCGCGATTGAGCGCAAAACCACGGCGGATTTTATTCAGTCCATTTTTGACCGGCGGCTGTTTGCGCAGGTTGGCGCGTTGCGAGCAAACTTCACTTCGCCCATTTTTATTTTAGAAAAATGCGAGGCGCCGCTGCGCGAGATTCATGCGAACGCGCTGCGTGGCGCTTTTCTTTATATCTGTTTGCAGAATCGCATGCCGATTTTGCAAACCGAAAACTCTGCCGATACCATAGAACTGTTATTTGCAATGACGCAGCTCGTGCATCAAGAACCTTCACGCGGATTCTCGCTACATCCCAAGCGCCGCGCGGCCTCTCCGGCCTTGACGCAACGCTACATTCTCGAAACGATTCCCGGTATCGGGCCGCAGCTCGCGCGAGAACTGCTCAAGCAATTTGGCAATTTGCAAACGGTTTTCAATGCGACGGCAACCGAGTTGATGGCAGTGCCGGGCATCGGCCGCAACAAAGCGGAGAAAATTCAAACCATTTTGCAGCGCGACTACCGGCAATGATTTGTAAAGTCAAAATGATTCAAGTCAAAATCATTAAACCGCTTTAAATCGTTTTGACTTCCTGCGGACGCAGTCAATTATTTTGACTTATATTTTTTTACTAAGCTTTTCAAAGGAGAAGTTTATGCTGTCAGGATATTCTACCCGAAGCAAAACGATCGGCTTGGGGTTCTTGTTCATTTTGTTTTGTTCTCAATCGCTCTTCGCTCGCAAAGTGACGCATGGCCCAATCGCTGGCGGCGTGACGCCCACGGCGGCGCGGTTTTATTTGCGGATCGAGGCGGAGAATAAAGTGAACGTCCAGCTTTCGACGACCCGGAATTTTACCACGATCATCTCCGGCGTTGAGCAGAGTGTGACCGCGGCCAGCGATTTTGCCGCGCTGCTTCGCGTCGAAAATTTAACGCCGAACGCACTTTATTATTACCGCGCGGCGGTTAACGGTGTGCCAGAGAATGATGTTCGCCAGTTTCGCACCTTTCCATTGAACGGTACGCGCACGCCGTTTCTCTTTACGTTTGGCTCCTGCCAACAAAACCGGCCGTGGCGCAACTCGACAACGGCCGGCCGTGTGTTTACAACGATGGCGGCCGACCTGCCGAGTTTCTTTTTGCAAATCGGCGACTGGGGCTATCCCGATACCACCGACACGGCGCGCGACTCCACCGATTTTTTTAGCGTGCAAATGAGCCGCGTGCAAGAAAGTTATCGCGCTAAATTCGATTCGACCTATCGCGTGCAGCAAATTTTGCGGACGACGCCGGTGGATTATGTTTATGACGATCACGATTATTTGAACAACAATGCTTCGGCTTATACGGCGAATGACGCGCTGCGCGCGCGAGAGATTCCGGCGCCGCCGCAGGCGCGGTTGAATAGCATTCGCGGCTATCTACAGCTTTTTCCCGGCTATCCGCTCGCCAATGCGAACGGCGGTATCTGGCACAAGTTTACTTATGGCAACGCCGATTTTTTTATGCTTGACACGCGCTCGCAGCGAAGCCCGAATATGAATGCGCTGCGACGCAATGCGCGCACCGGCAAATACGAGCTGGCGCCGGCGCCGAACCATTCGATTCTCGCCGGCGACTCGACGCTGATCGGCGAGAATCAACGCGATTGGCTGCTGCGCGAGCTGCGGGCTTCGCAAGCGGATTGGAAGTTTATCATCACTTCGGTGCCGTTCAATCGCGGGCTGCGTCGCGCCGTGGACTTGACGTTGGCCGTTCAAGACAGCTCGGCATTCATTCCCGGCTTTGGTTCGGTGACGGGTTTGTTTCTGGCGATTGAACTGCTGGATAAATGGGTCGGCTTTCCGCAAGATCAGGAAACGCTTCTCCGTTTTATCGCCAATCATAAAATTAAAAACGTGATCGTATTGAGCGGCGATACGCATACCGCGGCGATTGACGACGGCGCGAACGCGGGTTTGCCGGAGATTATGGCGGGCGGCCTTGATATCACCAACTCGCGTCTCGTCGCCGTTTTGGAGTTGTTTGGCGTGCGCATTTGGAATCGCGGCGGGCAAACGCTGATGAGCTCGGGCTTCAACAATGCTTACGGCCGCCTCAACGTTTTTGGCACGGACTCGGTGCGCATGGAAATTGTCGACGAGTTTGGCGGCATATTGGCGCGGCATATCGTGCGGGACGGCTCGCTGCCCACGACGATCGACGAGCCGGCGACGACTCCGGTGAAAACTTTTTCGTTGTCGCCAACTTTTCCGAATCCGCTGCAGTCTTCGACTTCCGAAGTGAAAACGACGCTAAGTTACATTTTGCCCGCCAATGCTTTGGTGACGGCGACGGTTTATGACGTGCTCGGCCGGCAGGTCCGCGAATTGCGCCGCGAAAAACAAATTCGGGGTGTGTATACTTTGCTTTGGGATGGCAAAGACGAACGCGGTGCAATTTTGCCCAGCGGCGTTTATTTGATATCGATGCGCGTCGCGTATGCGGACGGGCAACAGCAGCGCGCGACGCGGAAAATTGCGCTGGTGAAGTAGCACCATGCGAGCAACAATTAAAAATTGTATACGACCCTTTTTGCTCATGCCGCCTCAAACGAATAAACCTCAGGCCATGACGAATTATCTCGTGACGTCCTGCTTGTTAGTTTTTTATTTTCTCTTCATTTTATACGAAACCGTGATTCCCTTTCGTCTCGAGACGGTGCGCGCCGGGTTGCAACGTAATTTGGCGCGCGCGGAGGTTATTCCCTTCTTAAATCATGAGTTTGGCCGACTTTCCTTTGGCGATGTGCTCGGCAACATTTTCTTTTTTATCCCCTTGGGATTTTTTCTCTACCATTGGCGTCGGGCGCGGCGTGATGAATCTCCCGAGGAAAAATTAACGCTCGGCGCCTTGCTGGCGGCTGCCGGTTTTTACAGTTTGGCCATTGAATTTTTGCAACTGTTTTTGGATAAGCGCATCTCTTCAATTAATGATGTGATGATGAATTCCACCGGGGCGTATCTCGGCCTGCGGCTGGCGCGCCTCTATCCTGATTTTGTCACGCTCGCCATCAACCAATCGCAACGGCTGGCGCGGGCGCGTCCGGTTTTCGTCTGCTGGATCGCCCTCATACTTGTGCAAACGCTGGGAGCCTTGGCGCCTTTTGATTTCTCCTTAAAATTGGAAAGCTTGCAACGCCAGCTCCAGCGCTGGGAATACTCCTGGCAAGTGCTGCCGGAGTTTTGGCGCGGACCTTCGATTGGCCAGAGCTTGTCGCAGCATTTTCCGCATCAAGCGCATTTAACCTTCACGCTGTTTACCACGGCCTTGTTGGCGCTGCTTTTGGGTGCGTTAACGGTGTTTTGCTGCCAGTATTACTGGCGACGCACCCCGCGGCTGTTTTGGGGTTCCCTCATCCTCTCGGCGATTTTATATCCGGCTTTGACGGCGGCGCAATTTATCGTGCAATCGGCTCACCCGTATATTTTTTTCCCCTTGCTCAGCCTGAGCGGTGTGTTGATCGGAATATTGCTCATGACGATGGCGTTGCCGCTGTTGCGTCTCATGGTTAAATGCGCATAAGCTCTTCACCTAAATTCTCTTTGTCTTGGCCGATCATGCTTAATCAGTATGGTAAGATTTTCAAAAATTCATCCACCAACCGATTAAATTCTTCCGGGCGATCCATTTGCAGCCAGTGGCTCGTGCCCGTCATGGTGACGCGCGGCAAATTGGAAATCGCATGGTGTAGCGCAAACGGACCGTCGGGAAGGCCGGAGACGATGGTTTGCATCGGGCCGCGATAATTTTTAAGCGCGGCGGCGGGATCGAACGTGAGAGTAGCTTCCAACGCGCCAACAACTGCTTCTTTCGGCGTTTTTTTCAAGCTGCCGATAACGGCTTGCGTTACGGCTGAATCGGCGTTCAGCAAAATTTTGCGCCAATGGGCTTCAACAGCTTCAGTATAAGTTTCGCCTCGAAATCCCGCCATCCATTCGTCAAGGTCTGCTCGCGGTATTTTCCTAAGATCGCCAATAGGATCGACAAATAAAAGTCCGGCAGCTCTCTCCGGATATTGACCGGCAAACGTAGCGATCACGCCGCCGCCGTAACTGTGGCCGACCAGAATAAATTTCTCAAGTTGCAACGAATCAACGACAGCCGCGACATCTTGCGACATCGCTTCGAGAGAGTAATCGTGATCACGCGCCGGTTCGGATTGTCCATGTCCGCGCATATCAAATGCAATCGCGCGGCGGGTCTGGCGCAAATGTTCGAGCTGAGCTTGCCACTGCGTGGTGTTGCCGGCCAAAGAATGGATGATGATCACCGGCAAACCGCTCGCCGGCGCTTTGGCGTTGCCGCGATCAACGAACAATTTGCCGGCAATGCCTGTAAGCCAAAATTTAGGTTCTTGATTTTTCATATCACGCTGTTCCGCCTTTTGGCAACCGACGAGTAGGAGCAATAAAGCTGCGATCAGCTTGCGAGAATGTTTCTTCATAACTCGTTCCTGTCTTTCAATTGCAATAATTAAGGATTGTAAATTTAAAATTGTAAATTTTCAATTTACAATGTTTTGTCCTTTGCAGCGCAACTTTGTAGCGCAACATAAATGTTGCGCTACCTTACGCTGCAGGCTCAATCGTTCCGAGATAACCTTCGGCGCGGCGCGCCATCCGGTGCAGCCACTCAGCTTGCCGCTTATATCCTTCCAACATAAAACTCATCGCCGGAAGTATCTTCTCCCAATGTTTTCCCCAATCCGGGCGGCGACCGTCATGATCGGTGAAGCCATATTCTCGCGATAATTCCCACGAGCTGGTGAGATCGCCGGTGCGGCTAAAAACTTTTTTATCTTGCGCCAAAGCCGCGATCGCACGGCCGATGAAAAGCGGCGATTCGGATTCGAGAAAATTTTGATCTTGCTTGCCGCCGTCGCGCCAGGTTTCGGCATCGCGTTGGATGAGATCGTCGAGATCAGCGGGCGTAATTTTCAAAACGGCGGTGCGGCCATCCGGCGGCAGGATTGCGAAGATTTTATTGCGCGTACCGGCGAACGGCGAGCGCGATGGGCAACCCGACACAGAACAGGTGTATCATCAAGCCGGTAACGAGTACGTTAAGGGTGTAGGAGATTTTGAAAGGGACAGCCGAGAGCGGCAATACGATCAAATACATGAACAGATAAACTGCGACGCCGTAAGCCAGGCCGCAAACAATAGCCTGCTGCACCAAAAGTTTTAGCTTGCGACTCGCCGCATAATAAACGGCAGTTGCTCCGGTGGCGATGATGAAATGCAACACGACGCCGAGAACGGCCGTTGTGAAACCGCCCTTGAAAGAATCTGCGCCAAGCACTCCGCTGGCAATTGCCTGGAGGACTCCAATCGAACTCCGCCCCTGCAGACGGTTATTGACCAACGCAGCCGTTAGATCCAAAACCCCGACGATTAAACCGCCCGCGAGGATTGCCTGACAGGCTTTCGACTTTTTCAGCGAAAACGCGATAGAAACTGCGCTCATAAAAGTTCTCTTTATTTTTAGTTTGGCCGAAACCAGAGAAAAGACATTCGCGATTCGATTTCGTTGCAAAAATTTTGTTTCATTCGTACTCTTTAAACATGAGCAATCTTGCCGTAACTGAGTTTGCGGAGCGGCTGCGTTCCGCACGCGGTCGCATTTCCGTTTCAGTTCTGCGGCTGCTTTTGGGCTTCGGCGCGCTGTTGTATTTCCTCAAGCGAAACGTCTTCAATGTGCGTCGCGATCCACCAATAGTTGCCGAATTGATCCTTCACCCCGGATTCACGATTTCCATAAAACGTGTTCGTCGGCTCCATGAGCGAAGTGGCGCCGGCTTCAAGCGCGTGCCGGTAAACGGCGTCCACGTCGCTGACGTATAGGTAGAGCGCGGCAGGCATCGTCTTCCACTCGCCTCGAGACTCGGACATCATCATGACCGAGTCGCCGATTCTCACTTCGGCATGTTTGATGGTTCCGTCGGGATTCGTCATGCGCTCGATCTCCGTCGCCGCAAAAACCTGCTTCATGAAATCGATCAGCTTGTCGGCACCCTGAACGGTCACGCAGGGCGTAATCGTATGATAGCCCTCGGGAATTGGTTTGACGGCCATATTTGTTTTCTCCTTGATCAAATTCACCACAGAACTCGCCGGCGGGTGATTGAATCACGTCTCGTGAGACGGCTCTGCGCGACTGTCAATATAACGAAAGCTCAGCAAATAGTATTGGAAAAAATTGACCTCGAAATGAGAAAGTTCTCAAAACAGCAAGAATCGGGTTTTCAAATGAACTTTGGTTTTGTATTATAGAGAAGTCATTTTGAAGAAACTGCAAAAACAACCAGCCGAAAGGAAAAGCCATGAGCAAGTTTAAAATCGTTCCGCTTTCAAAAGAATTTGCAGAAAAAATTCGCCAGTCAAGGAAAGACGACTTTGGCAATGACGTCGGCGAACAGATCGCCACCGGATATGGCCCCTGTCGCGTTTCATTGAAACCGTTTGCGCCGGGAGAGGATAAACGTTTGCTCTTCAGCCATTCGCCCTTCACCGAACGGAATGCCTTCAATCAAAACGGTCCCGTTTTCATTCACGCCAATGAGGTGGAGCCGTATAGCGATATTTATCGGTTCCCACCGGCGATTAAAGCAGACAAAGTGAATTTTCCGTTATCACTCATCGGCTATAGCTCCAAACAAAAAATGGTGTTCACAAAATTGGTTGGCGATGCCGACGTCGATGAGCTGATCGTGCAAATTTTCAATGAGCACCCGAAAGTGGAGTTCTTGCATGCTCGCAATGCCGAGGCGTGTTGTTATATCTGCAAAATCGAACGCGCCTAACGTTACGAGCATATCAAGCGCTCTGGGGCCTGGGCGCTGTAAGAAAACAACATTTGCTATTGTCATTCCGAACGGAGCGAAGCGGAGTGAGGAATCTGTTGCAACGTTAAAAATTCCTCGCTCCTTTTTTAGCCGCAGTGTTTAGCCCTGATGAAGCTGTATGAGGTTGCCGCACGTATCTTCAAATACGGTCTCGGCACCGCATTCCGTTTTTGTTGGTTCCTTTCTAAACACGACGCCCAGGTTTTTCAATCGTTCATATTCTTTTTGAATATCCTCGACACCAAATACGATTGGAGGAAGCCCGGCCTTATAGAGAGCTTCTTGGTATGTCTTGGCGATTGGGTTTTCGTTTGGCTCAAGAAGTAACGCGGTCCCTTCCGGCTCTTCGGGCGAAACGACTATTGCCAAATAGGCTTCTGGAATATAGATCTTTTTGATAAAGCCCAAAACCTCCGTGTAAAACTTAAAGGCTTTGTTTGGATCATTTACAAATACACCGGTTAGTTTAATCTTCATGATATTTTCCTTTGTGTTTGAGAGATGTCATGCCGGCAGAAATTCTTTTTTTCTTAAAGCGGCGGCGCTGATCAAGGTAATGACAATGCCCACCGGCAAAATGATCGCCAATGTTATGCCGAAACGAATCATCGGATTCTTGTGCATTTCCTTCAAGTCCGCCATCTCTTTGACCTTTTGATCGATCTCGGCGGGTGATGCGCCGCTCTCCTTCATCTTATCGATATGGTGATCGGCATACTTGTCCATCAAGGAGGCCTGACCCTCCGGATCGATTTGATAATACATTTCACCGGCAACCGCATGTATCAGCGAAGCGACGAGGTGATGAGCATGCCGACTTGAAGCCCTTTGCCGAACTTGATGGCGCCGTTCTGATAATTGTCGCGGTATGACTTGACGCCGAAGAAGATCATGGACAGCGCGATGACCATGCTGCCATAACCGATGAGGTCGCTGCTGTCAAAATTGATCGCGCCGTTTTCACACATGGCCATGATGATGAATCCGAAAACGGAGATGATGACGCCTGTCAGCAAACCGAAGGTGAGAGTTACTTTACGCATCGTTTACTCCTCAATAAATGTTCACCATCCGGGCGCTTTTATGGTTATTTGTAAGGCAAACTTTCTCAAATCACAAAACGTCTGAACGGTTGCCAGAAATATAAGCAACTGCAGCTTTCAACGCATCATCCGAAAGTATGATTTGAGGAGCGGAAGAGACATTCACCTAAAAGTTTAGGGCAAGAGCCGGAGTTCTTTTGCCCGCCGGAGGGCTTCGGTGCGCCGGCGGGCATTCAGTTTCATAAAAAGATTGGAGGAATGAGTCTTGATCGTGTTAAGCGAGACAAAAAGTTTTTCGGCAATTTCCTGGTTGGACAAACCCTGTGCGATCAGCTCCAGCACTTCGTACTCACGCTTGCTGATGCCCAGTCGCTGCAGTTCCGGTTCGTTCAGCTTGAAGTCCGGCGTGGCAATGATGACTTTTCTGCGCGTGAGTCTTAAGCCCGCCCAAATACCAAGCCCCGTAAAGAATACCGCCACAATACCGAGGTAAAACTCTAGAGAAAGATCGCGGACCCAAAAGCTGTATTCGATAAACTTCAGCGCTCCGGTTAACGCTGCCAGAGCGATGCCGTAGAGGAGAATGGTTTTGCGCATTCCGTCGTTGAGTTGATTGGTTGGAACACCAACAACACTGATTTAAAAAATGCCATGTTCTTCGCTATCTCAAAGTCAATCATTGATTGGGACGTGGTTAGGATTACGCTCTCCGCGCTGGATGAGATAGGCCGTCGGGTTGAGGCCGGAAAAGGCTTGAAAGTCGTTGATGAAATGCGCTTGGTCGTAGTAACCGCAGGACAATGCGACGTCCACCCAATCAATGCGCTGCTTTTTCCAGAGGCGGCGCAGAACTGCCTGAAAGCGCTGGACGCGGCAGAACTGTTTGGGCGTCAACCCGACTTCGTTGCTGAACACTTGAATGAAGTGTCTTTGGCTGAGGCCGATTTGATGGGTCACTTCTGAGATCGTCCGTATGTGAGGCACATGCTGAAACTCTTTCAGTGCAAAGGCAACAGCGGGATGCTGCGCCGGAAGTCGTGAAAGTTGCGCGCTCAAACATCGTTCGAGCAAGTGAAATTTTTCCTTCGGTGTTTTAGTTTCCAACAACCGCTCGCGCAGCATCAGGGCTTGCGCGCCCCACAACGTTTCCAATGACAAATGCGTATTGTGCAATTCGTCGAGCGGCAACTTAAGAAACGGAAAAGCGCCGCCGGGCTTGAAATGCACGCCGAGCACCGACTCGTCGCGCGCCGCATCGATCACAAAATATTCCGAGTGCGGTCCGCAAATCATCGCGCCGCTAAAATTCTGGACGCGGTCGGGATGCTGCCGATCAAACACGCGCAGGCTGTTCTCGCGAAGATCAATAATCAACTCGACCGTTGCCGTTGGCAGCGCACGTTCCTTCGCGGCTTGCGTGTGGCCTTCGAGCAGCCAGAACATTTCCACAAAATCCGCCAGCGGCGGTTTTGGAATATAAGTGAGGATAACCATTTGTGGCATTAAGACGTTTTTCTGACAAACAGTTCCAAATTTTTGTCGGCTTCTTTTCTGATGGCCGCTTGCACCGCGGGCAGCCAACCCAACAATATTCCCTTCAATCCCAAAGCCATGCGCGCCCATTTCCAAAGGTCGAACGAATCCTGATGCTTGATGATTTTTCCATCAGCAAACTGAAACGTGGCGTCGATCTTATTATGAACTTTTCGGCCGGTTGAGGAAAAGGTGTAGCGCGCTTCCCAATGCGCTTTGCCGGAATGCGCCTCGGCGCTGATGCCCGTAACCGTAATTTCCAAATCTTTGCCCCGTTCGCAAAGCATCTGCCACATGGCTTTGGCGCGCGCGCCTTTGAGATCGATAAACACCTTGTCCGAAAACTCCACTTCGTCATGGTAACACTCGGCCATGCCCAGATGGTCGCGCTTTTGGAAACAAGCATAAAATTTTTGAATTAGTTTTTCGTTCGGGTGCATTATTCGTTCTCCACAATTATGTTCTGTCCATTACCGATTTTCTTGGGACTCACGCCGACGCATTGACGGAAGAGCCGCTGCAACGTTCGTTTGTTGATTTTGAAACGGCTCACCATATCGTCAACTTTAATGATCTCCCGATCAGCGATAATACGCTCAACGATGCGATTGATCGCCGCAGCATTCTCATTGCGTTCCGGCAGCCTCTCGCGCAAAAAATGCTCCGCGCATTCGATCATCTTTTTTTCATCATCGAGCGCGAGCATCGCCGCTTCGAAAGTTTTGCCGTCGAGACCAAAGACTTCGTCGAGCTTCACGGTGCGATCAGTTAATGTTGTCATCGGCGACTTCACAAAAGGATAAAAAGCGCCGGGCCGGAATTTAATGCCAAACACGCGGCCCTGATCCTCGAGCAGGCGTGAAAATTTTCCTCTCGCCACACCGACGAGGCGCGATTGGCCCTTCTCGATGACGAGATGAACCGAAGGATGAGGCAGGGTTTCCTGCCGATGAGGCGCTTGCCCGCGCAGATCCCAGTTGACGATCCAGAAGTGTTCCACGAAAAAACCCAAATCATCTGCCGGCAAATGCCGTGAAAGCCGCCCCTTATTTTCACCCGCTTTGGGGTGCAAAATGCCGCGAGGTTGTCCAGCGTTTGATTCGATCATATTTCTTTATCCGACGGAATAACCGTCAAATTATTCTGTCGGTAATCATTTTACTTTTATTGTCGCGTTTTTACAAGACTTTTTATCGTTTTGAGGTTATATTTCAAAGAGTTTTCAAAATAATCAACAGACCCATTCACCGGATTCAAGTGTAAATCAGAAGGAGGCCGCGATGACGACTCGCGCAAGTGGATCGTTTGAAGTAAAGCTAACTCCGCAGGCGCCGGACGACAAATCTGAAAATGCAACAGTTGGCAGAATGTTAATCGACAAGCAGTTTCACGGCGATCTCGAAGCGATCAGCAAAGGCCAGATGCTGGCCTTCAGCACCGCCGTCAAAGGCTCGGCCGGTTACGTCGCCATTGAACGAGTCAGCGGAACGCTGCATGGCCGCACCGGCACTTTCGTGCTCCAGCACAGCGGCACCATGACGCGCGGCGAACCGCAACTCACCATCACGGTGGTGCCGGACTCCGGCACCGAGCAGTTGGCGGGCCTGACGGGCAAGATGGCGATCACGATCGCTGACGGAAAACATTCATACGACTTCGAGTACACGCTCGCCGCAACGCCTTGAAATTCGGCTGCTGTGGCGCAACATCAATGTTGCGCCACTTATTTGTAAACCAGACACCCGCGCGCTTCCAGCCGTTGCAGCCACTCCGGATGAGACAATAACTTATTCCAGCGCAAATCCAATTTTTCAAGATGGGTTAATTTCTCTAGGCTCGCGGGGAGAGAACGCAATTTATTCGCGCGCAAATCGAGATAAACCAAATTTTGCAAATTGCCCATCGACTCCGGCAACACTGCCAGTTGGTTATTTCTCAAATTTAGCTCGGTGAGGCTCGCGAGGTTGCCGATAGATTCGGGAAGAGAAGTCAATTCGTTATCTTGCAAAATTAATTTCCGGAGATACGCCAAGCTGCCAATCGCCGCGGGCAGAGAAACCAATTTATTATTCTGCACGTGCAATTCTTTCAGATGGCGCAAGTGGCCGAGCGACTCGGGGAGCGCAGAAATCTGATTATTGTATAATCGCAGCTCGACGAGGCGAGCGAGATTTCCGATCCGCTCCGGAAGAGTAGTCAATTGATTGTCCGTGATATTGAGATAAATCAGATTGGCCAACTTCGTGAGTGCATCAGAAACAGTCTGCAATTGATTATTGCTCAAATAGAGAAATTCCAGACGACACAAATTTCCCAGTGATTCCGGCAGAGCTGTGAGCGCATTATGGCCGAGATCCAGCATTTGCAGATTGGTTAAATTGTCAATACCCGCCGCGAGAAATGAAAAATGATTTTCGGCTAAATTTAAAGTGTGAAGATTTTTCAACTGCCAGATCGATGCGGGGAGAACGGCCAACTGATTGCTGTATAAACTCAGCGTCGCGAGGTTCGTGAGTCGACCAATGTCCGTCGGAAGGGCCGTCAACCGGTTCTGATCCAAATTCAATTTTTCAAGATGGTGCAGGTTGGCAATCGACTCCGGCAGCGAGGCCAACTGCTGGCCTGATAAATCCAATTCGTTTTGGGCGATTATTTCGGGCATGGATCATTAATCATTTTGCGATCAATTGCTTTTATCCGTTGGTCGTTTTCCATCCGTTGGGATAATTTTTTTAAAACCTGCGGGCGTAGCCTGTTTGATTCTGGCTCGTTCGGGTTGTGATCAAAGCAACCGTATTTGCGCTTTATCTTTTTCATCATGACAATCGCCGCCATAATGCGCCACCATTTTCTGCGCCTGCGCCAGCAGCATTTGCCGCAATTCGGGAGGGTGAATAATTTCGACTTCCGCGCCAAATTTTAGCAACCAGTCTACCATCACACTCAGAGACGCAACGAGATGCGTCACGATCAGCCCGCCATCGGCAGCCGGCTCCTGCGACACGCCGAAGAAATAACTGTGCTTGACGCGATTGGCCACTGCCGGTTTGAATTTGACGCGAACTTCCTGCGGGTTGTCAATTTTGTTGGAGTCCTGAATATATTGTTTGATCGAAAAATTTTCATGCGGAGAAAAAAAATCCTCTGCCGATTGAATGGATTTGATGCGATCGGTGCGGAAATCGCGATAATCCTGGCGGAGGCGGCAAAAGGCGATGAGATGCCAGTTGTAGCTATAATAAAGCAGCGCCAGCGGCTCGACGCTGCGCTTGGTAATTTCATTTTTGGTGTTGGCGTAATACTCCATCTTCAGCACGCGGCGATGCACGACGGCGTCCTGCATCAGCGTGAGCACATCGTTACGAAAACCGTTTTGCGTATGCGCCGGCGGCATGAAGACGGCCGTCGCTTCCTGCAAACGTTCGAGAAACTCCTGCCGCTCTTCGGGCAACACCGCGCGAATTTTCAGCAGGGCTGATTCCGCATGTTTCTTCAGTGAGGCGTCGGTAAGTCTCTGCACGAATTCGCCACCCACAAACAACGCGCTCGCTTCTTCCTGCGTGAACATCACCGGCGGCAAATGATAGCCGTCGACCAAACTGTATCCTTCGCCGGTTTCCGCGGCGAGCGGCACGCCGGCTTCCTGCAGCGCGAACAAATCGCGATACACCGTGCGCACGCTGATGCCGAAGTGCCCGGCAATATCCTGCGCGCGGATGAGACGGCGGCTTTGCAGCAACAGCACCGTGGCGACGAGTCGATCAATGCGGTTCATTTTTACTGAGGCAATCGAAAAGATTAGGGCAAATTAAAATTTTCACATTATAATAAACAAATTGAGAAAATGCAAGCGCCAAAAAAGTTCTTGCATTCCAACCCATTTTTTCTATCTTTCCATCTCGCCTGAAAATTTTTGCATCCCCCATATCACGTCGCTTAACATTTATGTTGAGCAGAAACGCCCGCAACATAAATGTTGCGGTACGGTACGATCAACGCCTCGGAGTGAAGAATGAATTTCGGTTTCATCATCGACAATCGCAAATGTATCGGGTGCCATGCCTGCACTGTGGCTTGCAAAGCCGAGCACGAAGTCCCGCTCGGCGTCAACCGCACGTGGGTGAAATATATTGAGAAGGGCGAATTTCCCAACACGCGGCGGCTGTTCTCCGTCATGCGCTGCAACCATTGCGATGATGCGCCCTGCGTGGAAATTTGTCCGGTGACGGCGCTGTTCACGCGTGAAGACGGCATCGTGGATTTCGATAAGCGTCGCTGCATTGGCTGCAAAAGCTGCATGCAAGCGTGCCCCTACGACGCGCTTTATATCGATCCGGATTCGCACACCGCGGCGAAATGCAACTACTGCGCGCACCGCGTCGACATCGGTTTAGAGCCGGCCTGCGTCAATGTTTGCCCCGTGCATGCCATCATTTCAGGCGATCTCGATAATCCCTCGACAGAAATTGCGCAGCTTTTGGCGCGCGAGCAAGTGACGGCGCGCAAAGTGGAAAAAGGCACGCGGCCCAAACTTTTTTATATCGACGGTGACGAAGCGGCGCTCAAGCCGATCTTGACGGAACAATCCAATCAGTACATGTGGAGTTCGCAAGTCACCGGCGTCGGGCATTTCGCAAAATATGCGGAAGCGCGCGTGAGCCAGGCCGATCCCGCGGCGATGGCGAAAGAGTTGGCGAGTGGGCGAGCGGGAGAGTGGGTGAGTGCGGGGGAGAGAAAAGGGGAGAGCGGGAGAAAGGGAGACGAATCTGAGGTTTTAGTTCCAGGGGGTGGCGATGAGAAAAAGATGTTTGCCAAAGCGCTCGAAGTGATCAAAGAAAATGCGCGCCGTGTTTATGATGCGCCGAACAAAGGCGTGCTGTGGGGTTGGAAAGTGTCGGCTTATGTTTGGACGAAAGCGATTGCGACCGGCGCCTTTCTCGTGCCTTTCTGCGCGCACGTTACGCAAGCGCTAGAAGTTTCGCGCGCCGCACAAGGATTCAGCCTCGTCGTCAGTTTGCTCTTTTTGGCGTTGACGACTTTTCTTTTAGTGAAAGATTTGGATCAGCCGAAACGATTTTTGTACGTGATGCTGCGCCCGCAATGGAAATCGTGGCTCGTGCGCGGCGGGTATGCTCTGGCTATTTACGGCGGCTTGTTGACCCTGTTATTTATCGGCGTGATTTTCGGATGGCGCCTCATCCGGCCGTTGTTATGGAGCACCGCTTTGTTGGCAATCATCACGGCCGTCTACACAGCGTTTCTTTTTGCGCAAGCGAAAGGCCGTGATTTTTGGCAAAGCCCGACGTTAACTTTTCACATGCTCGTGCACGCCTTCATGGCTGGCGCGGCCGTGTTTGGCTTTTTCATATTATTTTCTGATGGGCGCGAAGAATGGAGCCGTTATCTTCGCCTCATGTTGGGCGGGAGCATCGTTTTTAATCTCCTCGTCACCGTGGCGGAATTGATGACGACGCATCCCACTGCAGATGCAAGGGCCACCGTGAAAATGATCGTCTCCGGCCGTTTCCGCACGCTCTTTTGGGGCGGCGCGATTCTTTTCGGAAACGTCGTTCCACTGCTGCTGGTAATATTTGGCGGTGCGGCTTTGTTTGCGGTTGCCGGCATTGCGGTGTTAATTGGAATTTATATCACCGAACACATTTGGGTGCGCGCGCCGCAGTTGATTCCGCTGAGTTGACTTTATATTTTTTTCGGTTCGGCGTTCGATCTGCCGCAAACCAATTGATCGAACCGCTGCAAAGCGCGGTAATAAAGGGGGTCACAAATTTCCGGTAGGAGAGGGCCGACCCAATGCGGAATACTTTTTCCATCCGCATAATATGACGGCAAATGGGGAAGCAAAACACTCGCGCCGCCGCCGAGATCTTTGGCGCCAAAGACGACGCGGCCAATCCCGTGCAGCAACAGCGCGCCCATACACATTGCACACGGCTCTAAAGTTGAGTAGCAAGTCATCTCGCGGCTGCGCGGCCACAAATCCACCGGCACGCGCTGCAACGCCTCGATTTCGGCGTGACGACCGGGATGATAATACGGTACGAGCATCGCATTTCCCGCCTCGGCGATAATTTGATCATCCAACATTATCACGGCGCCGATCGGCAAATTGCCGTTTTGCTCTGCGGCGAGCGCGAGAGCAACTGCGCGTTGCAGATATTTTTGATCATGCGCTTGCATCAATCATGAAATCCAATCGTCGCATGGCTGCCATCGCAAAACGGTTTGTCTTGCGAAGCGCCGCAGCGGCAGAGCCACGCGCGTTCGCCTTGAAAAAGCATATCCCCAACGGCATTGTAAATTTCAAACCAGCCTTCGAGCACGAGCGAACCATTCGCTGACGGCGTTACGGTGAGTTGTCGAGCGCTTGATGCGGTTAGCGTGGAATCCGCATGTCGCGGCGCGCCGCTGCCGGCATCGCGAAACTTCGCGCGAATGTGGCTGTTATCACACAGCGGGCGATTTTGCGAAGCGCCGCATCGACACAGCGCCACGCGCGTGTCTTGCAACAAAAGATTGCCCTCCGGCGTTTTAATGTGCACCTCGCCGCGCACATAAAGCGGGCCATCCGGTTTGACGGCGACAGTATTTTTCTCCGGCGCCGTCTCGGCGGGACCGCCGTCTTTGCGCTGCACGTGCAGCGCGCCGGTCGGACACTGCATCACGACCGCCAGAATTTCATCAACCGCCGCGCCTGCGGCATTGACCCACGGCCGCTGCTGCGGATTGAAAACCACAGGCAAGCCATCGGCGCATTCCGCGGCATGAATGCAACGCCTGGCATCATACTGCACTGTGATTTTATCGCTTTGATATTCGTGCCTCTTTTGAGATGAACTGCCGGAAGATGTAGCCATGTATCCTCGCGTTGGAAGAAAAGCAGATGGTGTAGCCGCTGCGAAGCCGCAAGCCGGCTACACCAGAACAGAAGCGTATTTCGATCAAAGCCGTTTTACTTCTTGAACGCGGCAAGATGTTCAAGCACAAACAGATCAAAAGCTGTTGCCGGCTTGCCGATTACTTTATTGCATGACCGCGAGACTATTTCGCTGGCGCAGGTTTGGTTTTGGCTTCAAGGGTCAAATTGATATCGACGTCCTTGCCCACGACCAGATTACCGCCCTCCAGCGCGCTAGCCCATTTCACGCCGTAATCGAAGCGATTGATCGTGGTTTTCGCTTCGATCCCGAGGCGCGTGTTGCCGCGCTGGTCTTTGATCGTGCCCAAAATCGTAAACGGTAGTTCAATTTCTTTGGTGACGCCGCGCAGAGTAAAATCGCCGGTCGCGATATAGCCTTTGCCTTTCTTTTTAATTTTCTTGCTGACAAACGTGATGAGCGAATCCGTCGCGGCGTTGAAGAAATCCGCGCTGCGCAAATGATTGTCACGGCCTTCGTGCTCGGTGTCGATGCTGGCGACTTTGATCGTGACATCGACGGACGATTTGGCGACGTCTTTGGCGTCATAAATAATCGTGCCGGAATATTTTTTAAATTCACCGCTGACTTTGGCGACCACCATGTGCCGCACCGTAAAACCGACGTTCGAGTGCGAGGTATCAATGTCGAATGTTTCCTGGGCGAAGCCGTTGGCGGCAAGCGCCGATAATGCGAACAGGGAAATAAATAATTTAGTAAACCGCATAGTTCCTCCTTGAAATATGTTTGGTTAAATAAAATGAGTTTAGGTTTTATTTTGCAGTTGATTCGTCTTGCCAAGCTTTTTCAACAACTCAATGAGCTGGCGTTTTTCTTTTGAAACGAGCCCGCTCATGAATTGCTCGATCCGGACGGCGTGCTGCGGGAAAAATTTTACAATGAGCTTGCCGCCCTCGTCCGTCAAATGAATCAGAAACAGGCGGCGATCTTCGGCGTTCAGCACGCGACGAACCAGTCCTTTTTTTTCCAGGCGATCAACCACGCCGGTGACGTTAGCGCCGCTCATCAGCAGCTTGCCGCCGATTTCACACATCTTCATCGGCCCGAGATGCGCCAGCGCCTCCAAAACGCCGAACTGCGGTGTCGTCAAATCGTAAGCGCGAATGGATTCCGCCTCCGCCTGCGCAAAGGTGTTAAAGCAGCGCGTCAAGACGATCCACAGCTTTAACGCTTCTTTCTGGCCGGCGGGGTAACGCTCGCGATCTAAGACGGCGTTTTTGGCTAAACGTTCGTTCATCTTCTTGAGAAGATTGCCGGGTGAGTTGTTCCGATTCTGATATTTAAAATATAAAGTATTTATAATTTAATAATATCAACACAAAAGTCAAACGGTTTTTTAAAATTTTATTTGGCGAAAAATTGGCGGGAAAATCTTCCGCGCTTGACTTTGCAAAGACGGCTGAGTATCTTGATAAGCGTTAAGGCGCTTAAACGCAGAAATTTTTATCAAAATTTCCGCCGATTGAATCCCGCCACGCGGGACGCTGATCAAGCACTTGATCAGCGTCCCGCGTGGCGGGATTTAATCAGCGGGGAAAATTATAGTCTATACCCGTTGTCTGCTCGCAAGGCTTTGGTTTTAGTTTGCCAGAAAATCGTGTAGGCGGGCAACATGATATTGAATCTCTAATTTAATGCATGAGAACCGCGCTATGGCACCAACAGATACGTTTACTATCATTCATGTTGGCAATGCGATTGAATCCGGTTTCGTCAAAAGTTTGTTGGAGGAATACGGCATTCCCGCCTTTCTCCGCGACGAGATAATGGGCAGCATCGCGCCGTGGTATATCGCACCCGGCGGCGTCGGCGCCGTGAAAGTTTTGATTGCCCGCAGCGATTACGAACGAGCGAAGGCGATTCTCGACGAGTTTTTGGATGACGAAGACGTCGCGCGCGAGAAGCGTGAATAGTATTAATCGAAAAAAATTATGAGCAAAGAAAGAATCCGGCCGATTGTGATCGGCATTTTGCGGAAAGAAAACACTCTCTTCGTCGAAGAAGGGTATGATACGGTCAAAAATGAAATTTTTTATCGCCCCTCGGCGGCGGCGTTGAATTTGGCGAGAATAGTGCGCAAGCGCTCAAGCGTGAATTTCAGGAAGAGCTTGGCGTCGAGATCGCGCCGACACGCTACCTCGGCATATTAGAAAATATTTTTACCTACAACGGTGCGCCCAAGCATGAGCTTGTTTTGATTTATGAAGCGGTTTTCGTCGATCGCGCGATTTACGAAAAATCGGCGTTGCTGGGCTCGGAAAACGGCGTCCAAGAGATTCACGCTTCCTGGAAAGCATTGGTGGATTTCCAAAATGGGCAAGCGATCTTATATCCCGCCGGATTGCTCGATTTATTGTATGCCGCCGATCAAACCAAATAAAAAATCAAAAAGAATGAATTTCGTTCATTCGCGGATTGTCAAACTCTCGACCCAAATCACCTCGCAAGCGCCGTCGCCTTGATCCGTGCGGCTTAACGAACTACGCCAACTCCACCCCTGCGGCGCTTTCACGGAAACCAAATATCCTCGCAAAGAAATAATCTCGCCGCGGCGAACTCCTTTGAGAACTGTGGCAATATCTTCATCGGCCGGAATCATGTGCATGTTAGCGCTGTGCGCATTGATTTTTTCAGCCGGCAGGAGCAGTTCTTGCGCCCACCAAAAATATCGCCGCCCGCTTTGACTGATATCGAGTGGGTCTAAAATTTTCTGATCGGACATCGGCCCCCACCCCAACGCTAGATCGATCGGCGCGAGATCAGCAGCGCGATCGAACCAGTAGCGCTCTTTGCCGAGCACGCGCGCCTCCAGGCTGAATTGCGCCAAGGCTCTGATTTGATATTCATCTTTCACCCAAGCGCGAATATCCGTCAGGATGATCTGGCGTGGAGCGCCGGGAACAAGAACACCGGGAGGATGTTTGATTTCGCTTTCATACCAATAATCATGCAGGGTGAAAGCCAAAATAATCAGGGTGAAGAGGAGTAAGAGTTTCTGCATCGTTTTCGTCCATGATTATCTTTGTTATACGATCACGGCGTTCAAGATGCAGAGCGGACATTTTCCAAAGAGAGCAGTTTTATCTTGAAATAGATAAAAAATCTAATATATTTTAATTATGGAATTCGAATGGGATGAAACGAAGCGCTTGAGCAATATAAAAAATCAAGGCGAATCTCCGTGAGCAAAAACAATATGCCCAAAAGCGATCTTGAGCGAATTGACCGCCTAAAGGACGAGGACATTGATTATTCCGACATTCCTCCTCTCTCCGATGAGCAACTTGCGGCGATGCAGCCGCTACGTCAAGTCTTTCCGGCGCTGGCGAAGCAGCAAACCCGTGTCACGATCAGTTTAGATGCAGACATCATAAAATGGTTCGAGCAACAAATGCCCGATACTGCCAGTGAAAAGTATCAGGCATTGGTAAACACGGCGCTCCGCGAATATATTATGCGCCAACGGGTTGCGATCACTCAGAATCTTCGGCAAACGAGGGCTGGAGAATCACAGAGCGCCCAATAGGAAAACTAAGAAGCCTCGACAATTTATCCTGTTGAGGCTTCTTAGTTTCTATCGCAATATAAAACGATAATTCCCCGCCGGAATAAAAATGCCTTCGCGAATTTCCCACGTTTCATCTAACACGTCATACGTGAGCTCCACTTCTCCGAAAGCAAAACCGCCGTCATTTCTTTCGAAATAAAAAAGGCCCGAGTCTTACGACCCTGGGCCTCTTGGCTGTGAGGGGGAGCCACAATCCTTGTATGAGCCGACGTACCTGTCAGCGTCCTATTGTACTCTTGCTTTATTCATATAACAAGTCGCGTACCAAGAATGCGTTTGAAATTGTTTTTCTTGAAGAGACACCTCATGGTTATCGGCAACGTTTTGTGTTGATTGAAATTGTGGCTTTACGTCGATCGTCGAAATCAAGGAATCAGATTGCATTTCTACATCGTTTTGCGGCCTATAACTACAAATTCGAAATACGAATTTCAATTACGAAAATGCGAATGCTGCCATTAGAAACCATGTTGTTTCATTTCAGGTCAATACCATCGTGGAATTGTCAAAAGGATGTGACACCAAAAAGGTTGCCAGATGATGGAATTTTTCTTGGTGCGCGCCAAATTATGAGTTATATTATGGCAATATCTTTTCAAAAAATATCGCGAGAAAAAAATGATCGACTCTCTTTTCAACCTTGTTAAAGTCCGTGAACAATTTCCGGCGCTGCAACAACGAACGGCGGCGGGGCGCCCATTCATTTATTTCGACGGTCCCGGCGGCACGCAAGTCCCGCAGCGCGTCATCGACGCTATGGTGAATTATCTCGTGAAGATGAACGCCAATAAACACGGTTTATTTCCCACGAGCCAACAATCCGACGCCGTGCTCGAGGCCGCGCAGGTGGCGATGGCGGATTTTCTCAATGCCGCTTCGCCGCACGAAATTGCGTTTGGCAACAACATGACGACGCTGACCTATCATCTCAGCCGCAGTATCGCCGCAACGTTGCAGCCCGGCGATGAAATCGTCGTGACGCGGCTCGATCATGACGCGAATGTCTCGCCGTGGCTGGCGTTGCAGGAGAATGGCGTGAAGATTCTGTGGTGGGATATGAATCCCGAAAATTGCACGCTTGATCCTGTCGCGCTCCAAAAACTGTTGACGCGGCGCACCAAATTAGTCGCCGTTGGTTTCGCTTCCAATGCGGTGGGAACGATCAATGACGTGAAACGCTTCGCGAAAACTGCGCACGAGGCGGGCGCGTGGATTTTCGTTGACGCCGTGCATTACGCGCCCCACGGCCCGATCGACGTGCAAGATATCGACTGCGATTTTCTCGCCTGCTCAGTGTATAAATTTTTCGGCCCGCACGTCGGCGTGCTGTACGGCAAATACCATTTGCTGGAAAAATTGCCGCCGTACAAAGTGCGCCCGCAAGAAAATGATCCACCCCATAAATTTGAAACCGGAACGCTCAATCACGAAGGCATTGCCGGCACGGTGGCCGCGATAGATTATTTGGCGGAGATGGGGAAAAACATTGGCGCAAATCATTTTACGCAATTTTCCGGGCGCCGGCGCGATTTGAAAGTCGCGCTGCATGCCATTCAAATGTACGAGCAGCAATTGAGTCGTTATCTTGCGGCGGAATTGCAGAAGATTACCGGTCTAAAAATTTACGGCATCACGGATGAAAAAGAATTTTATCTTCGCACGCCCACGTTTGCGATTCGCCGGTCTCACCTCACGCCGCAGAAAATCGCGCGCCGTCTCGGCGAACAAGGCATTTTTGTGTGGGACGGCAATTTCTATGCGCTCGAAGTCACCACGCGCCTCGGCGTGGAAGAGAGCGGCGGCCTGGTGCGCATTGGTTTGGCGCATTATAACACCGTGGAAGAAATTGATCGCTTGATTGATGCGTTAAAAAAATTATAATTTTGTAGTAGCTCCTTCAGGAGCCACGCGCGTGCATTTGAAACATCTTCTATAATTGTAGAGGCGGTGCCTGAAGGCACTACTACGAAACGTCTTCATATGCCCAGAAAAAAATCAAAAAATACCTCCACCCAAACGATTATGCTTGCCGGCGGCATATCATCGGCAACCGACGGCACGATGCAGGACGGAAAGAGTTTGCGGCGGAATCAACTGCAGAGCCTTTCGCGGCGCTTTCGCCGGCCGTTGCCGCTGCCGGTGGCGCTGATGATTTTTAGCGCCGCGAGTTTGGCGGTATTCTTGCTCGATAGTGTTTTCCATTTTGCCGTCGGCGATTTTGTGCCGCGGCTGATTCGCCCGATTCGCGAGGTGCTGCTGGTGGCGAGCATGGCATTGCTTCTTCCCGCCCTGGCGGCGAGTCGATTTATTGAAAAGCGCAATGCCAAAAAAGCGTTATTGAATGTCTTTTGGGGTATCGCCGGCGCAAACATTTTGCTCGGCCTCGCGAATCTCATCAGCAGCGGCGAATTACTGTTCTCCTCATCGCGAACGTTTTTTGCCACTGCCGTGATGAGCACCATCGTGGCGCTGCTGACGCTCGCTTTATGGCCGCAAATCCGCAGCTTGGTTTTTTATAAAAGTAAACGCGACACCGCCCGCAATTTTCGTCTGCTCGCTTTGGCCGGCGCTTTGTTTCTCGGCTATCGCATTCTTTTTGATATCAGCTCGAGCGATTTCTTTGACGGCGGCAACGCCGCGAGAGTGATATCTTTTGCGCTCATTTTTTTTATGGTGATCAACGGCGCGCGCCACGAGTGGATTCGCCATCTCAAGCGCAAACAAAAATGGGCCGCTTTTTGGCTGGGGGCGGTGACGTTGGCCTTATCCATTTTTGCGCTGCGCGAGATTGCGCAAGAACGCTACGGCGAGCATAGTGTGGCGCTCAACGCCTTCATTTCCGGATCATTTCTTTTTTTTGCGATTTATAGCGGCATGTCCGTGTTGGCGTTGTTCATTCAACTTCCCACCGCCGGCCTTTTTGACGAAAAGATGCGCGAGATTCAAACCTTGCGCGAATTGAGCAGCAGCATTATTTCTGAGTTGGACATTAACAATTTGGTGCGCACGATCACTGAGAAAGCCGTGCAAGTTTCCAAAGCTGACGCCGCGTGGCTGGAACTGCTCGATGAAAAAAGCGGCAAGCTGAAACTCACCAGCGCCATCAATCTCACCGAAGCCGAAAGCGCCAGTCTCAATTTGGATCGCCATCTCGGCGTCACCGGTTGGATTTGCGAGAATCGCCGCCCGCTTCTAGTGAATGAAATTGAAGAGGATGAGCGCACCGCATATATGAAAAAATGGAAGAGCAACATCGCCGCGCTCATCGGCGTGCCGCTGCTTTCCAAAGGCCGCCCGCTCGGTGTGCTCTTTTCGGCGAAAAACGATTCATGGAGTTTCGATCAATTCGACCGCGACATGCTGCAAGCGTTTGCCAATCAAGCGGCGGTCGCGATTGACAACGCCAGCCTGTGGCAGGAATCTATCGAACGCGAGCGTCTCGCGCAAACGCTGCAAATCGCGCACGATGCACAAATGAAACTCCTGCCGAAGCGCATGCCCGTTTTGCCGGACGTCGATGTCGCCGCGCTTGCCGTGACCGCGAACGAAGTCGGCGGCGATTACTTTGATTTCTTCGAGCATCCGAGTCGCCTTGGGGTCGTCATCGGCGACGTCTCCGGCAAAGGCGCGGCTGCCGCCTTTCACATGGCGGAGATGAAAGGCATTATCGAAGCGTACAGCCGGATTTATCACTCCCCGCGCGAGGTGCTGATTCACGCCAATGCCGCGCTCTTTCGCAGCATCGAGAGTACGGCGTTTGTGAGTCTCATTTACGCGCAAATTAATTACGAGCGCCAGGAGATGCTCTACAGCCGCGCCGGACATTGTCCGATTATTTTCGTGCGCGCGAACGAACGCCCGCGCATCTTGCAGCCAGATGGCATCGCGCTCGGCCTCGACGACGGCCAGCTCTTCGATAAAGTCATCACCGAAGATCGCCTGCAATTGCAAAAAGATGACGTGCTCATTTTCTATACCGACGGCGTTACTGAAGCGATGGATGCAAACTCGCGGGAATTTGAAGAGTCGCGCCTCGTGGAACTGGCTGGCACGTTGGAAGGGAAGAGCAGCCAGGAAATTTTACAAACGATCGAAGAAGCCGTTCGCCGCTTCGTGGGGCCGGCGAAGTCGCATGATGATTACACAGTGGTGGTGTTGAAGATGAAGTAGCATAACGCGGGCGAGCCTACGGCCGTAGGCCGCAACCAAAAAAGATTAACACAGAGAAAACAGAGCAAACAGAGAGGGCAATGATTGGAAAATTCTCTTTAGCTTTTTAAGCTCTGTTTGCTCTGTTTTCTCCGTGTTGAAAATCTTTGCTTTTTTTGCACACATTTTACTTGTTAGAGACTACGCCAGTTTTTAAGGCAAGCTGAAAACCGAAGCTCTTCGAGCAGCTTTAAAGCAAAAGCTTCGAACGCGGATGACGCGGATTAAACGGATTCTCACGGATTTTTTATCCGTGTAAATCCGCGTCATCCGTGTTCAAAAAAAAGTTAGGATTTTTTTCTAACTTTTGGCCAACAATGGCCCTTTCACGGCGCATTGTATTGCGAAACGAGAAATTTCGCCGTTACGCGTCAAAGATGAAATTGAAGTGCTCGGCATGGTTTCAGAAAATGAATGCCGGCGCGAAATGTTTGTCAGGATGCGCTGGAAACGGTATGGATTGGGCGTGCCGCTGTCACAACTAAAACCTTCTGCACATGCTGATAAACAAACGATTCAAGCTGCCGAAGACTGGCATTACTGGGTCAAGCAAGGCTAGCAGTTTTAATGTTGACTCATTAGCATAAATTTTGTAAGTTTGACTGATGACTTTTCCAACAATAAGACGATTAAGTTTGAAAGAAGAAACAATGAATGATCAAGCTTTAAATGTAGCGATGGCGGCAGTTGAGCAGTTGCCACGCAAACATCAAAAACTTTTGGTCGAGCGACTGATTGCAGCGACGGTTTTACACGAGAATACCACGGTCGTGTATCTTCGCAGGCTCACGCCGCAAAAACAAGCCCGCTTGGCCGAGTTGATGGACAAAAACAACAATCGTCAATTGAGTCGAACTGAGAAGTTAGAACTCAATCAACTCGGTGCTGAAGTTGACCAACTATTGCTTGAGAATTCTCGAGCTTTGGCCTATGCTTTGCGTCCGGAGCTTTTTGATCAGCAGGGCCGTCCCCTTAAAAACCGTTTCCGTCAAGCTATGAATGGATCGTCAGTGCGACACATGAAATCAAGCCGCAAGGATGCCTGAGTTTGTCCACAAAAATACCAGCTAAGATTGCGGCTCAGGTGGTGAGAAGAGCTACCGGAAGATGTGAATATTGTCATGCTCCACAAATTATCATCGGGCAAGCATTCCATATCGATCACATCGTTCCGCGCTTTAAAGATGGCAAGAGCATCCTTGAAAACCTTTGCCTTGCCTGTTCGCATTGTAATATCGCTAAAAGCGAGCTAACGACTGGTGTTGATTCACGCACCGGTAAGACGACGGCCATCTTTAATCCACGGCGCGATATGTGGGAAGAACATTTTTACTGGAGCAATGATTGGAGACGCTTGATTGGTCGAACGGCTGTTGGACGTGCAACTGTTATTGCGCTTGATATGAATGCGAAGCGCCTACAGCAGGCACGAATGTATTGGCGTGTTGTTGGATTAATACCTTGATTCCATCTACCTCATAAATCCACGCAATTATGAGCAATCCATCAAAACGTTCTCTATGTAGTTTTTTGAGTTGTCGTACGTGCCTGTTATTTGTTCTTATTGTTCCTCTTTACCAACTCTCCTCTGCGCAAAACCATGCCAAAATGCTCACGATCATTCACACTAACGATCTGCAATCGCGTTTATTGGGCTTCGGGCCGAATCGAGAGTATACGCCTTATTCGTTAAACGATGATCGAACCATCGGCGGGATCGCGCGCGTCGCCACTGTTATCAAATCGCTCAAGCAAAAATCGCCGGAGACCACGCTGGTGATCGATGGCGGCGACGTGCTCATGGGCACGCTGTTTCATACGATCTCGCGTGAGGAAAGCGCCGAATTTAGATTGTTGCATGAGATCGGCTACGATGCTATTGCACTCGGCAATCACGAGTTTGATTTTCGCCCGCTCGGACTGGCGCAAATTATTAAAACGGCTTTGGCTAATCAGGCGCTTCCCCATTTGCTCTGCGCCAATGCAATTTTTAGCGACACGGACACAAGCGATGATTCATTACAGGCGTTATTCAAGCGCGGCTTGCTCAAGCCGTACCAAGTTTTCGTAAAAGATGGTTTGCGCATTGGCGTGTTTGGTTTGCTCGGCATGAGCGCTGCCGAAGTCGCGCCCTTCGCCGCACCGGTGACTTTTGCGAATCCGATTGCAACAGCGAAGCGACTCGTCAAAACGCTTAGGAATGATGAAAAGGTCGATGTCATTATCTGCGCTTCGCATGGCGGTGTGCGCTGGAATGCGAATGAAAATAAATGGCAGGGCGAAGACCTCGACCTCGCGCGAGAAGTTCCGGAAATCGACGTCGTCGTTGGCGGCCATTCGCATACTTTTTTAGCGCAACCGATTATGATTAACGATACGCCTGTGCTGCAAGCCGGCTCGGAGGGACGATACGTCGGCGTGCTGAATTTACAAATCGAAAATGGCAAGGTGGCGATGAAAAATTATCAGAGTATTGCCATCAACGATTCGATTCCTGCGGATCACGCGATTCAAGCCCAGGTCGAGCTTTATCAAAATAGTGCCGAACAAAATATCCTCAAGGCGGACAATTTATCTTTTGATCAAGTTCTCGCCGAAACAAAATTTGATTTGCGCCTCAAAGAAGATAATTCTAATCTCGGCGATCTCGTGAGCGATGCGATTCGCTGGAGCATGGACCAATACGAATATGATCCCGCCACGCCGCAGACGCGCACCATTATCGCCGTCGCCTCGAATGGCTTGATTCGCGATGATATTCTCGCCGGCAGCACCGGCTTGCAGCAAGTTTCCGATCTTTTTAGAATCGTGCCGCTCGGTATTGGCACGTTGGATGAAGCGCCGGGCTTTGGTCTCGTTAGTTTTTATTTAACCGCGCCGGAGATTAAAAAAGTTTTTGAAGTGGTGACCTCGGTGTATCCGAGCAAAGGCAGTGATTATTTTTTGCAAATTTCCGGCGCCAAGTTTCGGTATAATTCCAACCGCGTCCTGTTTGATCGCGTGATGGACATCGAGCTTGCCGATAGCGCCGGCGTCTTTACGCCGCTCGAGCTCTCGTCGAGCAATAAAACGCTTTACAAAGTGGGGTGTAATTTTTTTGTCGGCATGTTTATCAAAGTCGTCGGCGGTTTTACCTCGGGAATTCTGACGATGATTCCTAAAGATCGTTGGGGAAACCCGATTGACGATATGACGAAAGCGCTCGTGGATGCCAATCCCAATGCCGTTGGAATTCAAGAATTGAAGGAGTGGGCCGTGTTCTTGGATTATGTGCAGCAATTCACTGACACGAACGGCAACCATATTCCTGACATTCCGGAACGCTATCGGTTGCCGCAAAGCCGCATCGGCAGAGTTGCGAGTTGGAGCCCGGCGTTGTTCTACAAAAATGCAACGTACTTGACATGGGGCGCGAGTGGGATTGTTGTGTTGTTGCTGGCTGGCGCAAGTTGGTTAACACGGTTTAGTTTTAAGAAGTTCAGAAACAACCATTGAGAAACACAAAATTTAAAAATCTATTTCCATGAAAGCTATTCGTCTCCATCAAACCGGCGGCGCGGAAGTTCTTCAATATGAAGAGACGCCGGCGCCAACACCCGGCGCGCATGAAGCGCTGATCAAAGTTTCAGCGTGCGGCATTAATTTTATCGACGTCTATTATCGCGAAGGGCTTTACAAAGCCCCGTTGCCGTTCACGTTAGGCAATGAAGCTGCGGGCGTTGTTGAAAGTGTCGGTGCACAAGTGACAGAAGCTCGGCCCGGCGATCGCGTTGCGTTCACGACCATGCTGGGCGCTTACGCCGAATATGTTGTTGTTCCCGCTTGGCGATTAGTGCCGCTGCCTGCCAACATTTCCTTTGAGTCCGGCGCGGCGGCGATGCTGCAAGGCATGACGGCGCATTATTTGACGCATTCGACGTTCCCGCTGAAATCGGGCCAAACCTGTTTGATCCACGCGGCTGCCGGCGGCGTGGGGTTGTTGTTCATTCAAATGGCCAAACGTCTGGGCGCGCGCGTCATCGGCACGGTTTCCACCGAGGCCAAAGCGCAGCTCGCGAAAGTAGCGGGCGCGGACGAAGTGATTCTTTATACGCAGCAGGATTTTGAAGCGGAAGTGAAGCGGCTTACCAACAATCGCGGCGTGGAAGTGGTTTATGATTCCGTCGGTAAAACGACGTATGAAAAGAGTCTGAATTGTGTTGCGCCGCGGGGATATTTGGTTTGCTTCGGCCAATCAAGCGGCGAAGTGCCGCCCATAGCGCCGTTGGCCTTGAGCGTGCGAGGCTCGCTTTTCCTCACGCGCTGCAAGCTCGCCGATTACACCAGCACGCGCGACGAATTACTCCAGCGCGCCGGCGCAGTGTTGCAATGGGCCGCCGCCGGCGAATTGAATTTTCGCATTCATCAAACCTTGGCGCTGCAAGATGCCGCCGAGGCGCACAAACTTTTGGAAAGCCGGCAGACGACGGGAAAGTTGTTGCTGAAGCCATAAGTTGTGAAGCAAAAGCTTTTAAGAAACTTATTGACCGGTCGCTGTAATTTCACCGGTTTGTGATGAGCGAATGATTTGAGCGACCGGTCAATAACCTGATATAGGCTCAGAGAATCGCAATCTTTTTAACCAACGTCCTGCCCTCAACTTCAAGAATATAAAAATAAATCCCCGGATGAAATGCGCGCGCCTCCAACGGAATTTGATGCGCGCCAGCCGCCACAACAGCATCGACTAAACTAAACACCGTTTGCCCAAGCACATTCACAACACGCAAGTTGACTTTTGTTGAGCGCGGCAGCGTAAACGGAATGAGAAGATTTTTTTCAGCGCGATTCGAAAATGGATTGGGATAAGCCTGCCCCAAATTAAAATCCTGCGGTAATTCAGAAGCTTCTTCGTCATTGACCGCGGTGGTCGCGACGTTCTCAAACAGAAAAATGATATCCGCTTCTTCATCAATGCCCGTCATGTCCAAATCGCCGTCGAGGTCGCGATCATGAAAAACGGCACACGACCCCGCTTGCAAGGCCGGTAGTGATTGTCCTTTTCGGAAAGCGCCATTGCCGAGATTTTCATAAATCGTCCAATCGCGCGTAGAGTAATTGCTTGTGATCAGATCGAGATCGCCATCGCCGTTCAAATCACCAAGATCGATCGCCAATGGAAAGCGGCCCACCGGATACGTGACCGCGGGCAGAAGATTGCCCTTGCCGTCACCGCGAATGATCGCAACGCGGTGTTCATTCGCATTTGCCGCCACGACGTCGACGTGTCCATCGCCATCCATATCGCCGCTGGCCAGCATCCACGGGCTGCCTTGACAATCAATCTTGGTGGAAAATTTAAACCCGCCTTTGCCGTCACCTAACAATAACATCATTTCTTGACTGCGAAAAGCGCCCACAAACAGATCTAAAATTCCGTCTTCGTTGGCGTCCGCGGCGACACACGCGGTTTCATCCGTGCCGCCAAAATCGAGAGCGACGCTGGGCGTAAAGCTGCCGTCACCCTTGTTGTATAAAATGGAAATATTGCTGCTCACGCGATTGGCGGTGACAATATCCATGTCGCCGTCGCCTTCTAAATCGAGCACGCTTAATCCGCGCGGTTCGCGCCCGACCGGATAGGTGGTTGGCGCCGAAAATCCGCCGCGGCCATTGCCAAACAAGACGCTCACCGAGTTGCCTGTAATATTGCCGACGGCGAAATCGATGAGACCGTCGCCGTTGAAATCCATGCCTTCGTTCGTGCTCGGCTTCGCGGGCTTGGGCAGCTCATAACGCGATGAATAGGAATAAAGGCCCTTGCCGTCATTAATAAAAACGCGAATATCATGCACGTCTTCATTCGGCACGGTAAAATCGTGATAGCCGTCGCCGTTCAGATCGCCGGCATAAGAGCCGTAGGTGCGAATGGGACCCTCGCCGGCAAAGCGCACTTGAAGTCCGCGTTTGAGCGTCAATGTCATATCGGCTTTGCGAGCGGCGGTCCAAAAATTCCACGCGTAGCCATTGTTGAGAGAGTCGTTGGCGGCGCTCTTGACGCGCTTGGAGACGGCGACCGTAATCATCTCGCCGCCGGAAAATTTTTTCGCCGGCAGAAAACGCACGAGGCGATTGCCGTCTTCAAAACGAAATTCTCCCGGCATCACGCCGGTCCACCTGCCAAAAATCATCATTGATTTTGCATTAACGGTGGCCGTATTGACCGGCGCATCGAATTCGATTCTGATTTCGGGCGACAGATTCGCGGTGTGTGAATGCGATTTTGGAAAATTTGTTTTGATTTGAATGGCGGCAAACAAAGAGGTTTGCAAACAGATTAAGCTAATCGTATATGTAACGCTAATGGAACGACGCATGCAGTTACTCGTTAGTTTTGTGATTCCGTTAAATATTGGAGCATGCCGCGCGCGGCAATTTTTCCATGCTCGACGGCGTCAACCACTTCGCCGCCGCCGTTGATGCAATCACCGCCGGCGAAAAGACCCGGCACCGACGTCGCGCCGGTCTTTGGATTATAGACAACGCGTTTGCCGTCAACGTTCAAATGAGGAATGGACTTGTAGAGATCATAAAGCCCGTCTTGGCCGAGCGCTTTCACGACCATATCGCACGGAATGATATGTTCGGAGCCTGCAATCGGCTCGAGTTTCGCGCCGTTGGTTTTGATGCGAAAACATTCCAATCCGGAAACTTTTCCGTTCACGCCGACAATACGCTGGGGCGCCGTATGCCAAAGAAATTTGACGGCGTCAGCTTTCGCGAGATTGTATTCATATTTGAACGCCGGCATTTCTTTTTCGCCGCGACGATAGACGATGGTGACCGAAGCGGCGCCGAGCCGCGCCGCCGCGGTGGCAACGTCGATAGCCGTGTTGCCCGCGCCGATCACCAACACATTTTCGCCGATGAGACATTCTTCAAATCTGTTGAGCCGCGTGGGCATAATAAAATCGAGCGCTTCAAAACAACCCTCTAAATTTTCACCTTCGATGCCGAGATCAACCGTTTTGCCGAGACCGACGCCGAGGAATACGGCATCGTACTCAGCGAGTAATTGCGTCACCGGCAAATTTTTACCAACCGGCGTGTTGGGGCGGATTTCGATGCCGATCTGGCGAATGTAGTCAACTTCATGCAAGGCAAATTCTTTGGTCATTTTATAAGCGGCAATACCAAAGGTATTCAAGCCGCCAACGACGGATTGCGCTTCGAAGACAACGCCGTCGACGCCGTTTTTCGTCAGCTCGTGCGCGCACGAAAGTCCTGCCGGCCCGGCGCCGATGATCGCGATTTTCTTGCCGCGCGCCGGCGCTTTTTTAAAAAATTGAATATTGTTCGCTAACGCATAATCTGTGGCGTGGCGTTGCAATAAGCCGATTTGAATGGGCTTTTCATTCACGTCATTGAAGACGCACGCGCCTTCACACAAAACCTCCGTTGGACAAGCACGCGCACAGGCGCCGCCAAAGATGTTTGCGGAGAGAATCGTTTTAGCCGAGCCTTTAAGATCGCGCTCCATGATTTGCCGGATGAATTTCGGCACGTCGATGTGCGTCGGACAAGCGCGCGTGCATGGCGCATCATAACAAAACAGACAGCGCGAAGCTTCGAGCCCCGCTTCATTCGGCGCGAGCGCCGGCGCAATGTCGGCGAAGTTTTTTTGCAATTCTGTTGGCGAAAGTCGGGAAGATTGAATGGGCATATTGATCGCTCGGTTTAATGAGAAAACAATGCTTGAATCAAGACCGAATTTTCTAAAGCAACACACGCACTAATTTAACAGACTAAAATTGAGAGTCAAGAGGCGGGAGGATTTTCATGCGTCGCAATGGCCTCCAATATTCGGCCGATTTCCCCAAACGTCCGAATCGAAATCGCGCCCTGCTTGATTAATTCTGCATTGCCTGCGGCAGACTCGCCCGGTTCCTGAAACGCGATAACAAAAAGCGGCTTGCCGGCTTTCTTGGTCCGTTCCGCGGTGTCCATCGTTCCGGATTTCACGCCGGATAATCTTCATGCCAGAGTGTCGTGAAATCAATGCCCTGATCTTGCAACGTGCAAAGCAATTGTTCAACGATCTCGCGGCGTTCGGAAAGCGTGGAAAATTCCTCCGCCACTTTTTTCGGAAAGCGTGGAATGGCGAGCCGTTGCTCCGGCGTCGCGCGCATCGCGGCTTGCGGCGAGCCGAAGCGCTCGATCAATTTCGTGTAAGTGCGAGCGCCAAGCCCTTCGACGCTTTGCGGAAGCAGCCAATCGCGGAGATCGTGATCCATAGTTCTACAATTTCTTTTAGTGTATTTCCTAGTCTGTCCTGCTGGAAGCATCTTTTTCGCATAAGCACTGTGCTTGAAGCTAAAAAGATCCATCCTGGATGACATTTTCTATTTTGCCACGTGCCCGGTTTTGGTTAATGTGAGCGCATAAACTTTCGTGGCTCCCGCTGCCTTCAATACGCGCGCGCATTCGTTGATCGTCGCGCCGGAATCGTAGATATCGTCGATCAGCAAAATGCGTTGCCCTTTTGCGCCCGGCTCGTTTACGGCAAAAGCGCCCGCTACGTTGCGGCGTTTTTGCTCCATCGTCACCATTTCTTTCTGGGGACGTGTCGCGCGGGTTTTTCGTAATTGACCAACCGCTTGCACGCCGAGCCTTTGCCTTAGATTTTCCGCGAACAACGGCACCGGCAGATAGGGACGGCTGGCCTCGGTTGACGGCACAAAGCCCACCGCGTCGATTTCCTTGAATGAGGGATGCCCGGCAAGTATTTTCAGCGCCCGTTCCAGCAGCCATTCAGCCTGCGCCTTTTCTCCTCGATATTTGAAAGCGTGAACGCGATCGCCGACTTCCGTATGAACGTGCTCGCCGTTTTGAATGAACGTGTGAAAAGCCAGAGCGATACCGCCGTCGAGATCGGGGCCGGCGAGTTCGGGTGTTTCTCTTCGCTGCAAATATTCATCAACCGCGGTTTGCTGATTCGGGGAGGAAAGAGTCGTCTGGCGAGTTGGCTCGCAATTATCACAGCGCCCGCAGCGATCTTTTTCCGCTGCCGTTTCACCAAAATAGCGGCGAATAACCAGCTCGCGGCAATCCGGCGTGATGGCATACAGCAGCATCTGCTCTAATCGCCGCTGCTTCTGTCTTTCCAGATCGTGCATGCCGAGCTGAGTTTCGGTAATCGCCGCCAGCTCAGTGGATGGCCGCAAGCATTCCGCCAGCCAGCAATCTTCCACGCCGTAAAAATGCAGCTCGCCGCGCCATTGCGCATCGTAAAGCTCGGCCATCCATTCTGCCGGAGAAAGCCGATGCGTTTGGCAAAATTCGCGCGTGTTAATCGCTCCTTCAATATTTTTGAACGGCGCAGAATCGCTCGCGCCATTCCCATGTTTAGTGATTTTGACTTCGCGGCAAATATTCGGATGCTGTCGAATGAAGCCGAGTCGTTGCAAATGACTGAGCCCGACGGTGAGCTTGGTTTTGTCCAAGCCGGTTTGCCATTCCAAATCCGCCGGCGCGAGCCAATGGAATTTCGCAACTGCCGGCGTCGCTTCCACCGCGCGCAAGAGTTTTGATAAATCCGTTTTCGACAACAGGCTTTCTTTGATGAACCACTCCTGCAGGCCGCGGTCTTCATGCCAATAGAGCAACACACAGTTTGCCGGCAAGTCATCGCGTCCGGCGCGCCCGGCTTCCTGATAATACGCCTCGAGGCTGCCCGGCAGCGCGAAATGAATCACGAAACGAATATCGCGCTTGTCAATGCCGAGGCCAAACGCGTTCGTGGCTGCAACAACGCGCAAGCCTTTGGCGCCGTCGTCAAAAAATCTTTCTTGCACTTGCCGGCGATCATCATCGCTGCGGCCGGCATGGTAAAAATCTGCGGCAAAGCCCAGGCTTTTTAAAAATGCAGCGACTTCTTCCGCCTCGCGCTTGCGGCTGACATAGATAATGCCCTTGCCGGAAAATTTTTCGGCCACCGCGGCAATCGCGCGAAATTTATCCGCTTCCGAATTGACGCGTTGCACGCGAAAATATAAATTGGCACGCGCCACGCTGCCGATGAATTTCTCGACATGGTGGAGTCCGAGCTGCAGCAAGATATCCGCTTCAACTTCCGGCGTCGCCGTGGCGGTGAACAACGCTATCGCCGGCGGCTGCAACAGGCGCAAGGTTTCTTTGAGCGCGAGATACGACGGGCGAAAATCGTGTCCCCATTGCGAGACGCAATGCGCTTCGTCGATGACGAAAAGACTCAATCGTAACCGCGCCAATTCTTCGGTAAACGCGCGGCTGCGAAAACGCTCCGGCGCAACGTAAAGCAGTTTGACGCCGCCATTTTTAGTGCGCGCCATTTCGCGGCGTTGCTCGTTGAGCGCGAGCGAACTGTTGATGAACGCCACTGGCGCAATGCCGCGTTGGCGCAATTGATCGATCTGGTCCTTCATCAAAGAAATGAGCGGCGAGACGACGATGGTTAAGCCCGCTTGCATCAGCGCCGGAAGTTGATAGCAAAGCGATTTGCCGTGGCCGGTCGGCAAAACGGCGAGCAAGGAATGGCGGGCGAGAATCGCGGCGATGATGGCTTGCTGTTGCGGTTTGAACTCGGCGTAGCCAAAATGTTTTTGCAAAGCTTCGCGCAATTTTTCCT
>Ga0247727_10001956_pt1 | contig 47764 bp, 64 predicted proteins | sample WisWelCaveWW1625_FD_202498 | JGI IMG/M metagenome (GOLD analysis project Ga0247727, IMG submission 202498) | Biofilm microbial communities from Wishing Well Cave, Virginia, United States - WW16-25 | ecosystem: Environmental > Aquatic > Deep subsurface > Groundwater > Cave microbial mat | place...
CAATCTTTTGCTTTTACCCCCGCAATTCCTCCTCTTACCAACTTGTCTTTAAGCCAATCTTTTGCCCCAATCCAAAACCTGGAAACCAGCAAAGACTCTCGCGGACTCGAAGCTTTGGGCGTTTCGCCAGTTGTTACGGGTCTACTTTCGGCCTTCACGACAGGCGGTCTGTCAGCTGGCTTTAATCTAGGATTTGGTGCTTCTAACCTTATTATTGGGGGACTGAAAGGACTGGCGCTGGCCGGCTCCCAAACCCTCTTGACCAGCTTGGGCGTGGATTCGACGCTCACACAGGCTTTATCGCTTATTACAGCCCCGCTGGTGGATGGCTTCTTTCAGGGGAATATCGGAGGCCAGCTGGTTAAATTTGCTCCGAATTTGGTCACAAATCTGGCCTTTTTGGGGGTTGAAAAGCTGGGGTCGCTTGTCGGTTTAGATCCGCGCGTAACCAGTCTGATCGGCTCGCCAATATCGGGCGCAATCGGGGCGGCATTCCAGGGCGGCGTGAACGCCGGAACAAGTGTCATTACCGCCATCAATAACGGCCTTATTCGAGGCGCAACCAATCTGGCCATTGATTTGGTGGGAGAGAAGCTGAACCTCAGTCCTCTCGTCCAGGGTCTTGCATCAAATGCGCTTACCGGCGCGCTTCTCGGTGCCTTCCAGTATTCTGGCAATTTCTTAAAAGGAGCGTTCGAGTCCTTCTTCAGATCCGCCGCGAATCTTCTCACGCTAGACGGCAATAAACTAGACCCGAACGACCCGAATTTTTCCTACCTACAGGCGAGGTATGTCTCACAAATAATCGACTTCTCGAGTTCGGTTAGAGACAGAGGCTTGATCGCTACGCTTGAAAATAATATCTCGGAAGTTTTCCAAAGAGATGCTATCGAAAATATTTTCAAGGAAGGCGGCGTTAGAGACTTTATCACCAAGAAAGCGATCTCGGTCCAAATTAATGGCATCACCTACACAAAATTAATGCCTGCGGCCGATAACATTCTTTATCTCGATCCGGCAACGGATAATTTAAAAGGACGCGTTATCGGAAATACGGAGGAATGGGGAAGATTCGGATTTGATCCTGACGGCAATTTTAAAATGATCGATGGCAAATCAACTACCACGATGCCCGATGGAACGACAGTCATCGAGACTCTTCAAGGTGGAAATCTCATTCTCCTTCAATACAAGCAGAATGGATCAATCGTAACGGAGATCCGTCCTCCGACAGGCAAGAACGCCATCATCATCAATCCCGACGGGTCTATACGTGATGGCGTAATCAAATTCTTTGGTCAGGCTGTCGAGATCACCTTCAAAGATGGGCAAGGAGCATCTTTGAATATCGCGAGTTCTGGACCTGATGGACTGGATTTATCCGATGAATTTATCGACCAGCTGGATCTTTTGTCCGAAGATCAGTTCATGCTGCCTTCTGAACAACGACTCGCCGCGCAGACTAGATTTAACGAATTCTTGAATCAAGAAGTAAAACCCCTACTTCTTCAGGATCTCACGGCGGATCAAGTCAACGAGATCTTTAGCGAGATGCAGACTTCCGGCGGTCGAATCATTAATGACCCGCAAAGCTATAACGCAGAAGCTGCTCGGTTGACCGCTGAGGCTATGGTTCCGGTTGGATCAATTGAAAACTTTGCTGATCTAGGTGCGAAGATCCAACAAAAAGCTCTTCAGTGGGGTTTGGAGCGCGATCTTGAAGGTCACACTATCATTGGATTCGCTGCATATTTCCTTGGAGATCAAGTTGGCGACATCTTAAAAGTTGGTGAAGGCACGGCTCAAGCAATGAACGATTTCCAAAACGGCAGAATCGGTCACGGCCTCCTTGGTATTCTTTCGGATGTTGGACGTGCTTCGGTTATTGGTGGAGCTGCGGCGAAACTTGGAAAGGCTGCGCTTTTGATGGGCCAGGCAGGGTTCATTGATACATCTATAGCCGCGAAGGGTTTTAACGCCATAAAGAATTTATTTAGAGTAGGGGAAAGAGCGTTTACTGTTGGTTCAAACGAAATTAGATTAATCTCTCGCGGCGAAAGTTTTGTGTATAAATACGGCGATGCGACGTTTACGGGCGCATTTAAGCCGGCTGCTCAAACCGCCGAAGAAGTGGTTTATCGAGTTGTGCCAAAAGGAGTTTCCAACCCATTGAGATTTAGTGAAGAAGCTGGTCGATGGAATTCAGTCGAAACCAAAGTCCTTTATACGTCCAAGGACAAGTCTACTGCTGTAACCGAATTTTTGAATCGCAACGCAGGTGCAGAGTACGACGTTTACGAAATAGTTGTGAATAAAGCGAATCGAGTCTCTTGGACCAGCTTGCCATCTGAAACAACGGTATCAAGGGAATTCGGAAATCTTTCAAAATTCAGTAGAGAAATTGGCGTCTTGGATGTACCATCTAGCGTAACAAACGGTGCTACAAGAAATAGCGTCCTTTTGAGCGAAGACGTAATTAAATCATTTAGAAGGCTTGACTCATAAATGTATAAATTTGAAATCCTCGAAAAAGAACGGGAATTTGAAAAAGCGACTCGGAATTGTCAGGTCTGTTCTAAAGATTATGATGTATTCGTCTTTTTCGGGGACGAGACATTTACCTCTTGTTTTGAGTGCGTAAAGTGTCACAACCTTTTGTGGTACGACTATTATGTTGATAAGTATTTCGATCAGCTTGATAAGGACATTCGTGACAGTCGACAAGTTTGGGCTAGAATAGAAAGCGAGCTGCCTCTTTGCAAATGCGGAGGCAACTACAAAAGGTCTGACTGGGTCACTTGTGGTGCCCCTGAGCATTGTATCCATTGCCATGTTTCTCAGAAAACAAACGGCACCCCTTTAAAAAGGAACATGGTTCAAAAGACTCTACGCAAAATAAAAGAAAAGGTAGCATTTATAGTTGGCAATGAAATCAAAATCGGGATATAAATTCATAGGTCTTTTAATTATTTTAGTTGGCTTGCTCGTCAAAGCTCTTCTCAAGCAATTTTATCCCAATCCCATCCTTATCGATCTCTGCCGGCTTTCATTTTTCGTCGGTCTTGCCGTTCTTCTTATAGGTCTCTTCCAAAAGAAAAAAGCGTAATGCGAGGCAGTTTACTGAGGCCTTTAGTCATTTCGCTTCTTCTAACCTCTTCGTCGGTGGCGTTCTGTCAGCAAATGATAACTGGCAAAGATTGGCTATCGATGGGCGATCAAGAAAAGATTACATACATATTTACGGCGATGGAGATTTTTTCGAAGCATGATGTCCCGCTTCGTCAATTGCCGAATCAATACATGGCTCTCATTGATGCTGAGCTCGAAAAAAATCCGGCGGCGCTTGAGGAAGATCCAACGAATATTTTGGCGTCTGTCGTCTGTGAGAATGAGCCGGCCGCCAGGGAAGCAATCGATAGGATCAGAAAGTGACAAACGAAAAAGACCATGTTCTTCTTGGACCAATTAAAGCCATCCTAGAAGAAGAAATGCCAAAGGGTTATAAAGCCCAGGTCGAATTGGTCATCGGTCGTTTAACGGAAGCACAAGAGGATAATTTTAAGGTAATTATTTATTTTATCTCGAGCGAAAAGGACGGGGCGACTGATTGGACTTGGAGAATAACGCAACGGATTCATAAAATATACGCCGAAAATGTTCTGACCTCTCTCATGATGCCGGCCGCGCATTCAAGAAAATGAAATTTACCAAAGCTGAAGAGAAGGCCGCGGCGCTTCGAAACCATATTACGTACGCTAAAGTTTTAGTCGAGAAATTATTAAAAGAGAAACGACGACCAATCGAAAAGGAATTGAAGCTTGCATTGAGCGGCTTAAAAAAAGCCATTAAGCTTCTAAGGCATGACAAAACGAATCGCAATTTATGAGCCGTACGAAGGTCTAAGAGAATCGCTTAATTTAATCCTCGAAGATTACAATCTCTTTCATGCCAACGAGCCGGTCCCTTTTCTCAATCTTCTCACCCTTTTGGACAATATCGATTTGATAATCATCGATGTCGACTTTGCGGAAGAACCGCTCGAATTTCTCCGGCTGGTCAGAAAAAAATATGCCACGGAACAGCGTATACTTCTTTTGTCGACTAACTTTAAGCTGGAATTTCAGGAAGCGGTGATTCGGACAGGAACCGGATTCTCATTTAAGCAAAAACCATTTGCCTCGGAACTTTTAGAATATATTCAAATCTTGCTGGGTGATCGCCCTAGTAAACCCGTTAACACCACAATAAGAATTTCTCCCTCCGGTCAAATCGATATACAAGAGTAACCCCACTCATTTAAAGCCCCTTACCACTAATTAATAATTCTGTTTATTTTTAATCAAGTTTATTATATGCTATTGAGTACTCAAAACTACTCGTTCGTATGGGCAAAGATAATGGAAATAAATGACTGAACAATTGATGACCTTTAACGAGGCAAAAAAATATTTGCGCGTTTCAAGAGCAACCCTTTATCGATACGCGACTGAAGGCGTTCTTCCAGCTTTTAAAATGGTAGGCCAATGGCGATTTAAAAAAGAAAGGCTCGACCGTTGGCTTGAAAGCCAAACAAATAGTAAGAAAAGAAAGAAAGAAAAATGAGCTACAAAATATGAAAAGAAGAGCCGTCATAACTGGCGTGGGCGTTATCTCCCCTAATGGAATTGGTAAGGATAAATTTTGGGATGCTTTAAAATCAGGGAAGAGCGGCGTAAAACGAATCACTGCATTTGACCCTTCTCCATTTCCCTGCCAAGTAGCTGGCGAAATAACAGATTTTCAACCAGAAAATTATTTAGACTTTAAGAAAGCAAGAAGGATGGATCGCTTTGTCCAATTTTCAGTCATTACAGCCAAAATGGCTATTGAAGACGCCGCTCTAAATATCGCGGCGATAGAAGATCGTTCAAGAATCGGCGTCGTTACCGGCACGGCAACCGCCGGGCAAGGGTGGGTATTTGCACAATATGAAATTTTCAGAAGCCAGGGGTACAGAAAATTAAATCCATTTACCGCTGCTTCGACGTTTCCAAATGCTTCGTCATCTCAAATTTCCCTAGAATTTGGTCTTAACGGGCCCAGCAACACGTTTTCTTCGGGCTGTGCATCGGGCGGTATGGCGATGGGCTATGCATTAGAATTAATTAGAAATAACAAAATAGATATAGCAATCGTAGTAGGCAGCGAGGCTTGTTTGTACCCACCTATATTTGGAACCTATTGTATTGCCAGAGTTCTATCCACAAAAAATGGTGCTTCTATTAAGACTCCAGCACCTTTTGACAAAAATCGAGATGGAATTGTTCTGTCAGAAGGAGCTGGTTGCGTTGTTTTGGAGAGCGAAGAACATGCCAAAAAGCGAAATGCAAACGTCTATGCTGAGTTAGCCGGTTGGGGAGAATCTTGCGATGCGTATCATATAATTTCGCCCGACCCGCAAGGTAAGGAAGCGGAGCGCGCAATAAGGTTAGCAATCGCAGACGCAGAAATAAAAAATGCAGATATAAACTTTATCAAAATGCACGGTATTGGGGATCCGCTGAACGATAAAATTGAGACCGACATAGTTAAAAGAATTTTTGAAAAAAGAGCTTATGAGATACCAGCAAGTTCGTTGAAATCAATGATAGGGCATACCCAAGGCGCGTGTGCGCTGATTGAAACAGTGGCTACTGTACTTGCCATGAAAAATGGTTTAGTAACTCCAACTATCAATTATGAGACGCCTGACCCTGAGTGCGATTTGGATTATGTGCCTAATAAAGCGCGGACGCATAAAATCAAAAATGCTTTGCTTAATACATTTGGATTCGGAGGAAAAAATATCGCGCTGATCTTGAGAGACTTTAAATCTTAAATGATGACTCCTTCCTCTGCATACTTGCCTTTCTATATTCTTTTTCTTTTGTTTGGAGCAATTGAACGCGTTATATCCACTTTTTCGTATAAAAAAAATGTTTCAATCAAAAAGATTTCAGATAAGTGGTTTTTTGTCCCTTTTTATGGCTACTTAGCCTTGATTGCGTGTTCGATATTGGAATTTTTCATTCGCATAAGAACCGTTAATCTTACGCTATCAATCTGGGGTCTAATTTTTTACTTGCTTGGCGTCTTTCTAAGGAGAGGATCAATTTCTGCGTTAGGCAATGACTGGAGCGTTTATTCTGAAATTAAAGAGGGACAAATTCTTAGGACTTCGGGAGTTTATAAATTTTTAAAACATCCGTATTATCTGGCGGTTTTCTTGGAGCTTTTGGGGGCCTGCTTAATCGCAAACGCTCTATTTACTTTATCAATGTTATTTTTTATTCAGTCGCCGATATTGGTAATGAGAATCTATTTTGAAGAAAAAATGCTGACCCAACACTTTGGAAATAAGTACGAAGTCTATAAGAAAGGGAAGTTGATTTGATTCCTCAATTTTCAATCGCTGGTTTCATAACATGTTTAGCCACCTTTTCTTTAGGATCTCTGGTTTTTTTACGTAACAGACAGTCAAATCTTAATAAGATTTTCTTTTTTTATTCCTTAGCAATTTCCCAGTGGAGCTTTTTTACAGCGCTCCATTCAATAGTCAATTCCGAAAAAATCTCATTCTTTGCGGCTCGAGCGATGCATCTCGGCGTCGCTTTGATACCCATTTTATTTTTCCATTTTTGTACTGAGATTTTGGGGCTGAATAAGAAACAAAGAGCGAAATTGGTTATAGGCTATCTGATAAGCATCGTTTTGATTATTGCAAATTTTTCTAGTCCTCTGATCGTGCCAGGTGTAAAGGCAAAACTTGGCTACCATTATTTCATGAATGGAGGGGCGCTTTATCCATTTTTAATATTATACTTCAGCACGTATGTAATCTTTGGCCTTCTAATTTTATTTAAAGGTTATATCAATGCTCAGGGTAATAAAAGGAATCAGTTAAAATTTTTATTTTATGGATCGGTTCTCGGTTATTCGTTCGGGCCCTCTTGTTTTTTACCTGTCTACAATATAACAATTTTTCCATATCCTTTTGGAAGTTACGCCATCACGATTTACGTGGGAATTACCGCCATGGCAATAATCAAATATGGCTTATTAGATATAGAAGCTCTTATCAAACGTACGGCTATATTTGCTGGGTTATCCGCTTTTACACTTGGTTTGATAGTTTTTTCTTCGTCGTTAATTCAGGATGTCTTAGGGCCTGCAGTCGGTTTATCGAAGATCGGGAGCCAATTCCTAAGCGCAATTACTATCGTTGCTTTATATGACTTAATTAAAAAAGTATTGATTGAAGTCACCGACAAATTTTTGTTTCAAAAAAAGCATGACCCTGTCAAAATTCTTAAAAATTTCAGTCGAAATGTACTCACAGAACTTGAGTTGGATAAGATCGTCGCAAGCACTAAAAAGATAATTGATGAAACGATCCATCCAGAACATTTTTCAATTTATTTGTGGGACATTGTTAAAGGCAGCTATTTGGCGCAAGGCGAAGGGGACGGCGCTCATTCGTTCGGGATCAATTCAAAACTCGTTGAAATGCTCCATAAATCAGATGAATTCATACTTACGGAAGGCAACAAGCAGAATCATAAAAAAAGTAACTTAGACGATATCAAAAATGAGCTTAATTCTTTAAAAGTGGTTTTGGCTCTTCCGCTACAGCATCAAGAAAAACTCCTCGGTTTTATGTTATTGGGTAAGAAGAAATCAGACGAGGAATACTCCGAGGGTGATCTTGAGATTCTAACGGATCTCGCCCTCGAGGAAACAATCGCTATCAATAATTCATTAGCCAGTATCGAACTTGCAAAAAGTAGATCTCACAAACATTTAGCCGATTTAGCCGATGGATTTTCGCATCAGGTTAATAATCGCTTTTATGCTCTCATGACCATCGTTGATACTTTTATCCAAAATAGTCCTTTTGAAAGAAAGGCTCTTGATAAGCTTTCGGGGGAAGAAAAATATAAAAAACTTGAGGCACTTTTCGAAAAGGCACTAAAAAAGCTTGGTGAAGTCCATGAGCAGTCCGCGCTCGGTGGTGAAATTGCCAAAACAATTCTTCTTCAGACGCGACCCGAAAAAGTAAGCTCCGAAATGCTCGACGTTTCGGTGGGCATTAAGCTTGCGCGAACCGTTGGAGAAATGAAGTATCCCGACTTTGGAACGGTCATTGAGATAGTGCCAAAAATCGCGGAGGGAATTCCTCAAACGTATACAAGAAAAGTAACTCTACAGGAAATCATCTGGACGTCGCTTGATAACTCATATCGGGCGATCAAGGATAGGCAGGGCGTCGAGCCCGGTCATAAGGGTATCGTCGAGATCACAATGTCCTACAACCCATCCACCGCTTACATTCGGATTGAATTAAAAGATAACGGCACCGGAATGCATGATCACCAATTAAATGCGGTAAATGGTTTTGCGCCACTTTTCACCACAAAAGCTTCGAGCGACCAAAAGGCCGGCTATGGTAAAGGCGTTTTTATGATCGCCTATTATGTCATGACCGTTTTAAAAGGAAGGCTTCGTTTTGAATCTGGATGGATGAAAGGTACAACTCTTATCGTAGAATTCCCCGTTGCCAAAGAACCCATAAAAAAAGAAGAAGCCCAAGAGGAGAAAGCTCAAAGCGCATGAAAATCTTAATTGTAGACGATGAAGTGAGTGTGACGAGAAATCTCGAGGAGTTTTTAACGCCACGGTATGACGAAGATACGATTTTGGGAGCTATCACTCAGGCCGAGGCTTTTGAAATTGTAGAAAAGGAAAATCCAATAGAGATTATTGTGCTCGACCTTGCCCTTGATGGGGGGCGCAAAGGTCTTGAGGTTCATGAGAAAGCCATCGCTTTAAATCCCAAGGTGCATACACTTGTCGTCACTGGTAATTACGAAGCAGAGGTTGAAAATAAGTGTCTTGCGGCTGGAGTCAAAAAAGTAATTTTAAAACCACTTACCTTGACGACTTTAATGGAAGAACTAAACAAAGCGAAGGAAGCTCTTAAAAAAAATGGAAGATGAGCTGAGAAAGCTATTCCACGATATCGCCAATAAGCAGAATAATGTTGCAAACAAGGCCGGTATAAAGTCTCGTATGACCGAGGTCAAAAATATAGATTCGATGTCCAAAGAGGAACTTTTAAAGGAGCTCAAAGCGGTCATGGAAGAGTTGAGTTCTATTGAGAGGACCGCCGTCGAAGCCGGCCAGGCTTTAATCAAGCTTAAAGATGTTGTGTATACTTCTTTAGGCATCAAAAAAATGCTCGATTAGGAAGGGGGCCTTATGGAATACCGAATGCTTATTGTGGACGACGAAAAAGAACTTACAACTGCGCTAAACAATATCTTTTTCGGCAATGGCTATCAGGTCATCGTCGAAAATAACGGCGATGCGGCTAATCAAGTGGTCGACAAGACGCCGCTAGATTTAGTGCTTCTTGATATCGAAATGCCCGGTGTTTCAGGCATCGAAGTTTTAAAGAATATAAAGGCAAAACAGCCGAACGCGAAAGTTATCATGGTGACGGGTTACACCGAGTATGAAGAGAAAGCGAAAAAACTCGGGTGCGATGCTTTTATCAAAAAGCCTTTTGCCTTCGCGGAACTTGAAAAGACAATCGCCGGCCTTCTTCAAACAAAAGGCTACGAAGAATTAAAAGAGTATTCGCTTGGCGCGAAAAATATGCACGCCCCCAAAGGGTCAGTCCTGGCTGATATATTGCTCGTGGAGCCGATTGAGGCTCTAGCAGTGCCGGTTATGGAATTTCTAAAGGACAGCTCTAAAGCGGGCGGCTATTATCAGGTTTATCACGTTGAAACAACGGATCGGGCCTTGTGCTTGCAGGGCGGCCTTCTGATTCACTTGGTCCTGATCGATCTAAGAACCGTGACCGGCATCGAAGTATTGGTCGATGCGCTTTTAGAAAATCCGAGCCCTCCCAAGGATTTTATTTTTTATCTCGAATCACCGATTGCACGTTACAACGATATTGTTAAAAAGGTTAACGGCAAACGCTGGGATGGCAACCCCATGGATCCCGCAAGCCTTAAAGAGCTGGGCGAGATCATCGGCGCGGCCGCAAAGGAACACGGGCTTATCAAGAAATGACCCCAGAAGAGAAAAAGAAGAATTACTCATCTTTCTTTCACGGCCTCACAAATCGGCAAAATATAGTGAGCATTAAAGCCGGTTCCATTGTTGCCCTAGCCGACAAAAAAGACTATGCGTCTCTTTCGGAGGAAGGCCTTCGGGACGAGGTGTGGCACATGCTGGAAGAACTCCGCTTGATCGAAAAGGCCATCCTTGAGGCGGGACAGTTTGCCCATAAAATCGATGATCTGACTTGGCCGTTACTTAATCTAGAGAATCCCGACGCAAAAAAATCTTCTCCTTAAAACTTCTCCTACAACTCGCTTTAAAATCCATTCCTAGTCTTTTTTAGCCTAAATTAACAAGCACAAACGAAGATACACTACGCACTTTAAAATACATTGAATATTGGCTTAAAGAAGTTAAAGATTTTTAAGAAGTGCTCTTGATATTAAAAAAAATTAATGCCACACTCTGAACACGATAGTCTACACGGAGGGAGATTCGCATGAAAGTAGTTGTTCACTTGAATCACGGAATAGACAAAAGTTACATGCTTAACTTTGGCAACAAGGTTAAGAAAGAAGAGATCAAGAAAGTCCTTGAACTGGGGGAAGACGACGCCGCTCACGCTATTTATAGCTACGCGCGTATCAGTAAATCAGTTCAAATGATCGAGCTTGGCGAAAAGGAAAAGCAGAAGGCGGGTCACCAGGCTGATTTTGTCGTCGGTCATCAGGGCTACATCGCCGAGCGGCTCGCTTAAAGCTCGGTCGTCGGCCAGCACGGTTTTTAAGGTTTTAAGACTCTTCGGCTTCTTTGATAAGTTGGCTTAAAGGAACTTTGAGGGCGGTTGCGATGTTTTTGGCAACACCGATACTTAAGTCAACTTTGCCGAGCTCGATAGAGCTCACATATGTCCGATGAATTTTAGCTTTCTCGGCAAAGATAATTTGAGACCACCCAAGCTCATGCCGCCGACGGCGGACCGCTGTTCCAAGGCTTAAGAGGATTTGATTTTTGGATTTCACGAGTCCAGAAGCTTCCAGGCAGGAATCTTTAAAACCTTGGCGAGTTTTTCAATCGTATCGATTGTGACGGCACCCGGTTTTTTTGATTCGAGCATTTGGTAGTATCGGGCGCTCACTCCAATTAATTCGGCCATGCGCTCTTGAGTAAGCCCGGATTGCGTCCGTTCTTGCCTTAATTTTCGAGCGAATTCCAGCCTCAATTTAGGGATTGACATGCTCCCAATTATCAAGGCGAATCGCCAAATTGACCACGAAGGTACACTTCGTGGTATTGTGTTGCCAGACAAATTGCGGCCGTTTAGTATGGCCTTTAGGTGGCCGCCCTATAGTGGACCAAGAGGCAAGACTTTACGTGAAGAAATTAGAATTAAAATGTCGTGTTTGTAAGAGGGTCTTGTCGAAAAGGAGGGCTTTAAAGCTTGGCCGTGCGATTTACTGCCCGACCCATTATTTCGGTATGATGAAGCAATTTCAGAAGGAAGATCCGAGACGTTTCGAGATCGAGATCAATGCACTTAAGAAGGAAGGGGCTCTAAAAAAACACGCTCTAGACGGTTAATTACCACCTAGAGCGCGGACTTAAGAACCTCGCTTGGGCCACCTTACAACAGCCGCTAGTATATCTTAAATCCCACCGCCTTAAAATCTTTTCTTACACTCAACTATTTTTCCAATAATGGTTATTCTTTTATCAAACTCCTTTTTCGTGAGCTTGATATCGGGGTAGAGCCCCTCGTCCGATAAGTGATGAAGAAAGACTTTATCGTTTTGTATTTTTATCTGCTTAAACGTCGCCTCATCGTGGTTAAATCGAACGACGATATAATCGCCGCCTTTCCACTTAGCACTCGGATCCACGGTAATAATATCGTCGCGGCTAAATACCGGCTCCATGCAGCTATCTTTGATTTTTAAGGCAAAAAGATGCTCACCTTTAAGATCAGTCGTAGTCCTGCCTTCGACGTTTTTAATTTGAGCCACGTTCTTGCCCTTGGCAATATGAGCCGCACTTGCCCATGAAAGAATCGGTATTTCATCGGTAGGGGGTGGGGGAAGGGTAACCTCGATTTCTCTGCCCATGAGCTTCGAGGCGTCTTCGCCAAGCACTCGCTTATACGAAAAGTCCATAAGCTTTTGTGTCTCGGTTTTGTCAGCATCAAGTGCTTTTGCGATCAAAGCCATGGACTTAGGCTTAGGCGTGGGTTTCTTACCGCTACAGAGCTGATAAATATAGGGGCGGGTTTTTCTGATGCGGCGGGCAAGTTCCACCTTATACATATCCTTGCGCTCGATCAGTTCAGTCAAATACTGCGGAAATTCCATAGTCACTCCAAAGTGTATTTAATCGTCTGCATAAAGTATACGATACTTTTTGGTTATCTTCAAAGTTTTTTTAGAAAAAGATTGACAAAAAAGGGAAGCATTTGCTATCGTTTCTGTTGCCATGCATAAAAAATCCAAAGAAATAGGAAGGCGAATTAGGACAGCTCGACAGAGGGCGGGGCTCTCAAGGCGAGAACTCATGCTTAGTTTGCGCTCGCGCGGAATCGATGTCGTTGAAGCGACGATATTTAACTGGGAAAACGGAGGTAGTATTCCGACAGCTGAGAAGCTTCCGATCTTGGCCGCGGCACTCGGCGTAACTGCTGAATTTTTTTTATCGAATAACGAAAGCAAACGGTAATCTTTTGTCGAAAGAGACCAATAAAGAAAAAGTTTTAAATCTCCTGAAAGACCGAAAACCGCATTTTAGCGCGGAGTTTCGGGATGCGCTCGGGCTTTTAGAATACCGAAAACGAATCATGGAATTAAGAGAGGAGGGCTACATCATCGAAGCGTTCAGGATCGGAAAGCGCCCGGCGTATCAGCTGGTCGGTCATATGACGGAAAAAATTCAGGACGAAAAGGGGCAGAAAAAATGGGGGTTTTGATTTCATGAAAATTGTTTTAATCGGATCCACGGGTTACCGCGAGAAATTCGAAGTCCAGAAAGCGATCTTTAGCTCAATGAGTCATGAGGTCATGATGCCGGCCTTTGATGATCACCCGGTGTTTAACGAGCTTGAGCTTTGCGAATATAACCGGCTTCTGATTGAGGAGGCCGATGAAGTTCACGTTATTTGGGATGGCAGAAGCGTTGGCACCGTCTTTGACTTCGGGATGGCCTTTGCGCTTCGAAAGCCCATCCGAATTGTTTACATCGAACCGAAAACGATTGCTGGCGTCATGAAGCTGTATGCCCAAGCTTTTTCGAAAAATGGAGGTCACAAATGCGCTGGTTAAAAGAGTATCTGAAATGGCTTAAAGAATCGCTTCCGATTATCGAAGGTCGGCGCGTTCATTTCACGAAAGATTCGCTCATTCTTCTGCTTGTAATCGTGAGCGCCCTTTTGACTGGCTTTTATGTGCTTGGGATCTTGGCAGGGATGAACTTTTAGAGGTCGTAATGACCGGAGAGCTTGATGGTCAATCCCTGGAAAAGTTTATCGAAAATAAACCCGCAGCGAGAATCGGGCAACCGGCAGATCTGCAACTGCGTTTACCAAGCCTTGATCCGCGCGGGGCTCACGGCCTCGGAATACAAAGTGTGTTTGTTCGTTATCGATAAAACATGGGGCTTCAACAAAAATTTCGACACGATTGTTGCCCAGCAGTTTCAGGAAGCAACGGGGTTATCGGAGCGCATGGTGCGAAAAGTGACGCATGACTTGAAATCTAAACGAATCGTTTACTTCGAGCCCTCTAAAAGGGTGCATCGTGGTTCACCCTTTAATCAGTATTTGTTCAACAAACATTACGACACGTGGCTTTTAAAAAGATCGAAGCGGGGCTGTGGATAAGTCGCCGAAAGGGTGCAATAGCGTGTAGCGAAAGGGTGCAATAGCGTGTCAAAGAAGGGTGAACGCTATTGCACCCTCAATAGAAATATATAAAGAAACTCTTTCAATAGAAATAGAGCTTGTGGATATGTGGAAAACCGACAGCAAAAAGGGGAATTAATCCACGTGGAATAAAGATAGTGAAAATGCACCTTAGCACCTTGACGAAAAAGGATTTAATCGTTTGTAGTTCTCATTCCAGATTGAGGGGAGTAACCATCACAAAACAAGGCAAAGGAGAAAGTTCGTGAGCCCACTTAAGGACAAGGAGTTTCAGGATTCGATGATAAGAATAAGCCGACTAGCAACAGAGCTTTACGGGCTCATGGAGCATGGCACGACGATTGACGTGACGTTTCCCGAGTATCGGCCACCAAGGGCGGCGCTTAAAGAAATGAAACCAAACCGTTTGATTGTAACAAAGCCAGGGGATCACATGGCGATCACCGCAAAGGTTGGAGTGCTTGCGGCCGTGTCGCCGCCGGTTACGACGAGACGCCGAAAATAATTCACGGGTCCTTCGGGGGCGGGTGGCGGTCGCGGGTCGGGCGAGGCGTTCGCTCTCCCTCCGCAAAAAATGCTTTTTTGGGTTTCCTCTTCCGCGAGGGTTTGCGGGTGAGAAATGAAATAGCCCGAAGTGGCTCAACGCGCGTGACTTACATACAAAAAAGGAACTTTTACAATGTCAAAAACGATTAAACAACCGGAAATACAACGTTTCCTCCTTTCCTCTCTGAAGCCCGACCCGGAAAACCCGAGGGAAATTTCCTCCGACGCTTTCTCCGGCCTAAAAGCAAGCCTCGAGCGCTTCGGATACGTCGATCTTTTGATTGTTAATAAACGAAACATGATGCTTGTTTCCGGTCACCAGCGTTACAAGGCGCTCACCGAAGCCGGCATTAACGAGGCCGATTGCATCGTCGTAGACCTCGACGACGTCGGCCATAAATCCTTGGCCGTCACGATGAATAACCAGCAGATCGTGGGCGCGTTTACCGCCGCGATCATTCCGATCTTGGAAAAATTACGCCAGGAAGCACCCGAAGAATATCTCGCCCTAAGGCTGGGTGAACTCCGAAAAGAAGTAGCAGAGTTTGAAGTCGAAAATAACGGCACGGGCGATACGGGGCCCGACGATATCCCCGAGAACGTGCCGGCCGTCACAAAGCCCGGCGACATTTGGGAGCTCGGAACTCATCGCCTCATGTGCGGCGATAGTACAAAATCTAGCGATGTCGAAAAACTTTTTAACGGAGAAAAAGGAAAACTCTTTTCGACGGATCCGCCGTACCTCGTCGACTACACGGGCAAAGATCGCCCGGGCGGTGGTAAAGATTGGTCGGACAAGTACCACGAAATCGATATAAAAGACATCGAAGGATTTTTCCGGTCGATTTATGAAGTCGGCTTTCAATTTGTTGAAGAAAATAGCGCGATTTATATGTGGCACGCTGACAAGCGCGTCAGAGTGATCAACGATATTTTAGAGAGTTTAAACGTTCTTGTTCACCAAACAATAATTTGGGTAAAGCCCGCTCCTTTAATGACCTTTGCACTTTTTCCATGGAGGCATGAACCATGCCTTATGGGATGGAAGAAAGCACACAAGCCGAATTTAAATGCGCCCGCCAAATGGAGCGACAAAAACGCTCTGACTAACAGCACTGTTTGGAAAATCGATTTAATGCGCTCGGGCGACCCGATGGATCCCGCCTATTATTCGGATATCTGGGAAATTGATTTTGACGGTAAGAAAAGAAATAGCGGCAAACTCCACCCAACGGTAAAGCCTACGGAGATATTTGCGATTCCAATGAGAATTCATACCCAGCCTGGCGATATTTGCTATGAGCCTTTTTCGGGGTCGGGCTCTCAGATTATCGCGGGTGAGCGTGTCAACCGCCGCGTTTTCGCCATGGAGGTTGAACCTCATTTTTGTGATGTCGCGGTCAGAAGGTGGGAGGACTTTACCGGCAAAAAAGCAAAGCTTATCCGAAATTAAAAAGGCGGAACTTTTTTGAATGAACCGGAAAAGAAAAAATTCGATGTCGTTGAAATCGCCAAGAAAAAACGACACGCCTACCTTCTTGAGAAACTTCAAAAGTCGTCACTCACAAAATCCGAACTTGAAGATTTAAAGCAGCTCGAACATACCGAGCTGCCGGCAGGCGTCGTCGAATCTCAAAAAGACGTCGCCAAGACTTTCGGCGTATCCGTTCGAACGATCCGAAACTGGATCAAAAACGGAATGCCGGCACGAAAAGAGGGCGGCTATGACCTTTCAGAAGTTTACCGCTGGAAGCTTAAAAAAGAAGGTGAGTCAGGTGAGCAAGGAAATCAAAAACATCACTGGGAAATTCATTACCGGCAATACAAAGCGCTTCTTGCCGAAATCGAATACCGAAAAGCATTGGGGGAGCTCGTCACGCGCGAGGAAGTTGAAGAAGGCCGGGTTCAACGGATCCTCACCGTTAAAAAGGCACTTCTCGGGTTGCCTGCGCGGTTGGCACCCCAGGTCGTCAATCTCGTCATCAAAAAAGCCGAAGAAATTATCCGTATCAGGATCGAGGAAATCATAAACGATTTTTCAAGGGGCGGGGATGGGAGCGTCAGTAATGAACGAAACGAAACCAGCGTGGTCGAGCCTTGAACGCAACGCTTGGCGTTTGCCTGAGGCCTTCACGGTGTCCGAATGGGCGGACCATCATCGGGTCTTGGATCCCATGATCTCGGCCGAACCCGGACGGTGGATCACCGATAGAACGCCGTATCTGCGCGGCGTCATGGACGCTTTCATCGACCCCGAGGTTGAGGAAATAACGCTCATGATGTCGGCACAAGTCGGCAAAACAGAATCGGAGTTAAATTTCATTGGCTACTGCATCGATCAGGATCCGGGCCCGCTTCTTTATGTCTCGACCCGCGCAGACGACGCCGAGAGCGTCAATGTCAAACGCGTCCAACCGATGATTCGGTTGTCCGACGCTTTAAAACGGCACATGACAAGCCGTGATGACAATTTCAAAAAAGAAGAAATAACCCTCGACCGCATGATCGTTTATTTTTGCGGGGCAAACTCTCCAGCTGCGCTTGCCTCAAAACCAATTCGATATCTCGTTATGGACGAGGTCGACAAATACCCAAAATTTTCAGGCCGGGAAGCAGACCCTATTAAGCTTGCGCGTGAGCGTACAAATACTTTCTGGAACCGAAAAATTATAAAGTCCTCAACGCCGACCACGCGACAAGGCTATATCTCCCGCGAATTCGAAGAAAGCGACGGTCGGCGTTTTTTCGTCCCTTGTCCTTATTGCGGCGAATACCAAGTCCTGGCCTTCGGGCAAATCAAATTCCCCGCAGAAGAAAGACACCCTCAAAAAATAAGAGACAAGCGTCTTGCCTGGTATGAATGCGTCTTGTGCAAAGAAAAGATCGATGACGTTCAAAAACACCGGATGCTTCTAAAAGGCGCTTGGCTTCAAAAAAGCCAATCGATTAATAAAAACGGAAAAGTTTCAGGTGAGCGTATGGTCACGCGAAAGATCGGTTTTTGGATCAACGCGATCTATTCGCCTTGGAAGACCTTTTCGGATATCGCGGCTGAATTCTTGGACTGCGAAGGCCGCCCCGAGCTTCTCATGAATTTCGTCAATTCATGGCTTGCCGAAGTCTGGGAAGAAAAAGCACTCGAAACCTCCGAAAAAAGAATTTTAAATTTAAGAGTTGATTACACGCCGATGTCTATCCCGGCCGCGGCGGTTGTTCTCACAGCCGGTGTCGACGTCCAGAAAGATCACTTTTACTACACGATCCGGGCCTGGGGCGCTTATGAGGAGTCGTGGCTTATCAGAGCGCTTCGCGTGGAAGATTGGGAAGAGCTTATCACCGATATTTTCTTAACCGAATATTCGGGAGAGGACGGCTACAAAGCTTATGTGCGTCTTGCGTGTATCGACTCGGGCTTCAGAACGGATGAAGTTTACGAGGTATGCCGAAAATGGCGCGAGCGCGCCCGCGCGACAAAGGGCGTCGACCGGCTAAACGGTGCGCCGTATCTTGTTTCAAAAATAGACCGTAATCCCCGCACCGGCCAGGTTATCCCCGAAGGCCTTTCTTTATTCCGCGTCGACACAACTCTTTTTAAAGATAAAATCTCACGCCTGATAAACGCGCAAAGAGAAGACCGTAGCCAGTGGCACGTTTTTAAAGACGTCTCGGACGCTTATGTGAAACAAATGTGCTCCGAGCATAAAGTGATCGTCCGAAATAAGCGAAAAGGCCAAGTCTGGGAAGAGTGGCAGCTGAAAGGCTCGGCCACGCCGAATCACTTCTGGGACTGCGAAGTAAACGCGCTTGTCGCATCAGATATGCTTCGCATCCGGTCCTTAAAGCCCATCGACATCGAAAAAATTAAGGCCGCACAAAAGAAGGAACGCACGTCGTCTCAAGATGAGCCTAGCAACTGGAATCTTGGCAATACGTCCGGGTGGTTTCAAAGATGACGGGCTGGCTCGGAGACGATAAGAATTGGTTCCCACCGGCGCAACAAAAAATCCAAAAAAAGTCTGAAGCAGTCAAGAAAGAACCTGAAAACGAATACGCGGTGTTTTACGTTCCGATTCGGTGCCCGAATAAAAAGTGCGGGTCAAAAGACATAAAGTGTTATACCTCGTCGCCGCCAACGCGATATCACATCTGCCGCGAGTGCGGCCTTCGCTTTAAATCCATCGAACAATGAGTGCTTTTGCCTTCTTAACAAAGGCGTCCTTTTTAGGCCGAAATGACTTGATAACTACAACCGTTATGGCACCCTCCCACCAAGATGAAAAACGAAATAAAAAAGGGAGGAAATTAAAAATGAAAACGGCAAAAAAGGTCACGGAAACGATGGTCAAAAACGCGTTTAAGCGTTGTCCGCTTTTCGATACCGAGCAAAAAGCGCGAGCTTTCTCGGCGGGTTACGTCGACAAGGTTTGGATCCTTAAAGGATCTGGCCGCTATCGCGGATTTTACATTGTCGCGGATTCCAAAAACGCCGCGATTCTAAACGGTCACGGTTTTATGGGAGGCGAAAATTAAATGACTGCACAAGGCATGATCAACGAAAAAATGAAATCAAGCCGTGAAATGACAAGAAAACTCAACGAAGCCCGTGCTTCGATTCAAAGGTCGTCTGATTATCTGGACAAGGAGTGGATCAAAAACGCGGAAGGAATCACGGCACTTAAACCGATCTCGACTTGGGCGGACGTGGGCGATATGGGAAGGGTTCTCGAGCTTTTAAAAGACCTCGAAAATGTCCTTTCTGATCGAGCAAAACAAAGAGGTGAAAAATGACGAACATCGAAGTGGTTGATATTCGGAAAATTATAGGCGACGGAAACTTGAAGGCTTTCGCGGACGTGAAATTCTCAGACACGATCATCGTGAAGGGCTTCAACGTCCTGATGGGAAAACACGGTGTTTTCGTCGCGATGCCGCGCAAGGCGTCTAAGGATGGCCGGTGGCTCGATGTCCTGACGCCAGTGAATGACAAAGTTAAAACCCAGATCGAGACAAAAATTCTCGAGGCCTATGAAAAAGAGGGGGCATAAATCATGGAACTCAAATGGCGCGTGGTTTGTGTGGTTGCAATTGGGCAGACGTGCGAAAGAGATATCGATGACTTGGCAGACCTGACAAAAGTCATTGATACGCTTCCGGCTTTACCGATATCCGTTCATATTTTTGCAATCGGCGTATAGATGAAATACGTTCACCCGGATCACAACGTTGTGATAAACGCCCAGGGCGGTTATGCGGTCCTCGAGCGTTTAGGATTTAAACCTGAAAACCAAAAGGAGGATGAAATGGCAAAGAAGAAAAAAGCCGCATTGAAAAAGGCGGAGAAACCGGCCTCGAAGACCGCGGCGGCGAAAACCGAAAAGGCCGAAGTCTCGGGACAGAGCCGAAACGAGCTCATGCTCGAAGTAAAGTCGCGCGGGATCAAAAACTTTCGCGTGATGAATAAGGCCGAGCTTGTAGAGATCGTCGCCGGTGTGACACCCGAACGCCTCAAGGAAATCGAGGAAGAGGCGGTCGCTCGCTGGAAGTCCGGCTGGTCGAAGAAATAAGCGGAGTGGCCGGGGTCGAAAAAGGGCCCCGGTTAACGCACAGGCTCGGTCACAAGTCCGGGCGAAAAGGGGGAAGTATGAAACTCGGTCTTTTGGAAGAAATGCCCGCCATACGCGTGGCGCTGGGCTTGAATCAAGCGCTCCGCGACAAGCTTGCGGCCGCAAAGAGGAATTTAAGAAGGCTTAAGCGATGCGAGGCTACTCGAGAAGCTCGGCTGGTTTCACGCGCAGGACCTTGGCAATCTTAAAAAGGGTCGCAAGCGACGGCGTGTCTTTCTGCAAGGGAAGCTCAAGGCGTTGGTAAAAGTTAAGCGAAAGGTCGGCAAGTTCGGCAACCTTTTCTTGGGTGAGCTCGGCTTTTATTCGGTACTTGCGTATGTTCTTAGCGACGATGCGCTTAATAATCTGGTCGTCTTTAGTCATGATGCTATTAGAGCAAACATACGCTAAAACAAACATTTGCTATAAAGTCATTATCTTTCACGTATACTTATAGGGGAGGCCTGTATGGATTACCAAATAACGGCGTATTTAAAGAACGGCCAGTCGCGTCAAACGTCCTATGAAAAGCTTCTGGATTCGCTCGGGATCCGGGAGGAGTATTTTCTGGCTGAACCTCTAACGATGGGAACGCAAAGCCAAGCCTGCTATGTGGCCATTCTTTTAAAGAGTCAAATCAAGGACATTGCGAAGGTGATTATTCACGATGCGAACGGTAATCAGGTAGGCGCTTTTGGGCTCTTAAGCGACCTTTTGGACGAAAAAGACCCAAAATAAGTCGTTACTACAACGTAGTAAAGACCCCCTTTTAAAAAATCAAAACGCCGTTAAGATAGAGCTTGGGTAACCCCCAAGCTGTTTTTTTAAATCGTCGGCCTCATGAACCGGCGATCCTGACAACTGAATAAATAGTCCTTTCGCGAAGGGCAAGAGAAACACGAGACCTAAGAAGGCTCGTGTTCTCTTGCCTTTTTTATTTGGTTGTCAGGAAACCAAGGAGAGCCAGGCCGTGGCGGTAACAGTCCAAACGATGCTCGACAACGTGGAAGCGGCGATCAACGCGCGTCTAACCGGCGGCGCGGTTCAGTCGTACACGATTGGAGGTCGGAATATTCAGTATTGCTCTCTAAAAGAGCTTTACGACATCCGCACCTTGCTACGACGCGAGCTGAATTCCTCCACGCCTGGCTCGTCCACCAATTACGCGAAGTTTGAAAAACCGACATGACCAAAGAAAAAGAAAAAATCTCAATCCGTGAGCGCGTGGGAATTGGCCTCGACAAGATGATCGGCCTTTTCGCGCCAAAGGCCGCGTATCGCCGGATGGTGTATCGCCGCGCGGGAGAGATCATGGCGGCTGGCTTTTACAAAGGGGCGGGGTATGACCGTCTGAAAGGCTCTTGGGTTCCCGGCCGTGGATCAGCGGATCAGAACCTTTTGCTAGACCTTCCGATTCTTCGGGAACGAAGCCGCGACTTAAACGCAAACGACCCTCGCGCCTCAGGTATTACAAAAACGCTCGTCAATAACACGGTCGGCACCGGCATTCGTCTTCAGTCACGAATCAGCGCGGAAGATCTAGGTATTACGGATGAGGCGGCCCATAAGCTTCAAGACGAGTGCGAAAAAGTTTGGGAGAAGTGGTGCGGTTGGGCCGATGCGTCAAACCGCATGGATTTTTATGAAATCCAGCGCCTCATTGACCGCCAGATCTTGGAATGCGGCGAAGCGCTCTTTATTCCGGTCATGCTCACGGATGCGAGCCGCCCGTATTCTTTGGCACTCGACATTATTGAGCCCGACCGCTTGCGGACGCCTTTTGCGTTTGTCGGGGACCGGAATGTCCGAGCGGGTGTGAAGGTCGGGGAGCGCGGCGAGCCGCTTTCTTATTTCATTTCGAAAAAGCATCCCGGGGATTTTCTTTATGGTGGTGGCTCCTACGATTTTGCGTATACGGAGATTCCAGCATTTAACGCTCAAGGCCGAAAAAACCTTATCCATATCTACGAAGTTGAGCGGCCAGGCCAAACACGCGGCATTCCTTTTTTCGCGCCGGTCCTTGATTACTTTAAGCACTTAGTCGATTACGAAGAGGCCGAGCTCGTCGCCGCGCGTATTTCGGCCTGTTACGCTCTCATCATCGAAACCGAGAATTCGGCAAGTGCATCAATCGCTGCATCTGACGAAACCAACTTAAATAACCAACGCTTGGAAAAGCTTGAACCGGGCATGATTAAACGAACTCAGCCCGGTGAAGAGGTTAAATCCTTTAACCCCGCGCGGCCTTCTGGAAATTTTGACCCCTTTGTTTTTTCGATTCTTCGCGCGATCTGCGCCGGCCTTAACCTTCCTTACGAGATTGTTTCAAAGGATTTCTCGAAAACGAATTATTCAAGCGCACGTGCCGCACTTTTACAAGCCTATCGGTATTTCAAACAGCGGCAAGTATCGCTTTCGAATAAGCTTTGCCAGCCGGTTTACGAAATGCTCCTTGAGGAAGCGTATCTTCGTGGCGAGCTTGCGGTACCGGATTACTACGCGCGGCGCTACGACTACAACAAAGCGCGGTGGATAACACCTGGCTGGCAATGGGTGGATCCCTTGAAAGAAGCCCAAGCCGCCGAGCTTTCGATCAATAACGGCATTTCAACCCTAGCCGATGAATGCGCCTCACGTGGGGACGATTGGGAAGAAAAGATCGAGCAAAGAGCGCGTGAAGCCCGAAAGATTCAAGACCTCGAAAAGAAATACGGTGTCAGGATCGTCGGCCAGGACGCGAAAACGTCATCGAAAAATTCCAACAACTCCGACCCAAACGACCCGAATAACCCTAACCAAGAAGGCGGCGACTAAATGAAAAACATTATCCAAGACGTTTACTCGAAGGCCTGGGCGATCCGAGAAGAGACGCTCACGGTCATCACTCAAAGAAATCTCTCCACCGAAGACGTCACGAAGGAAACTTTTGTCGCCGCGTTAAAAGGCCGGCCTGAATTCAAACAGGAAGGCTATGCCATCGTAAACGGTATTGCGGTTATCCCGATTCACGGCGTCATCATGAAAAATCCTGACTTTTGGGATCTGCTTTTCGGGGCCGTTTCAACAGGTTCTATTCAAAACATGGTGAGCGCCGCCGTCGTGGATCCCGCGGTCCAGGCGCTCGCACTTGATATCGATTCACCTGGTGGCACTGTTGCCGGTACAGCTGAAACAGCCGATCTCATTTTTGCTTCCCGCTCGAAAAAGAAAATCTACGCTTTCGCAAGCGGCCAAATGGCGTCTGGCGCATATTGGATCGGGTCGAGCGCGGACAAGATTTACGCCACGAAAACGACCGAAGTCGGATCCATCGGCGTTTACACGACCATGATCGATATGTCGGTCTTGGCGCACAACGCCGGCATTAAGTTTGAAATCGTGAAAGCCGGCAAATATAAAGCCCTCGGCCATCCCGCCAAACCCCTTTCTGAAGAAGAAAAACAAATCGCACAAACTCGAATTGACGACATTTATTCGGTGTTTGTTGACTCGGTCGCGCGTAACAGAGGCTTATCCGCTCAAAAGGTCATGGAATTTTCTGATGGGCGCGTGTGGATCGCCGAAAAGGCGACGGATCTCGGTCTCATCGACGGCGTCGATTCTTTGGGCTCGTTTTTAAGCGGTGGAGTAAGCGGCAAGGCTTTGAGTGTGGGCTCACAGCCGGTCGCCGGTGTTGAACGAAACATAACCCCGGCGTTAAAAGCCGGCAAACAAACGGAGGAACGAAAAATGGAACTTAAGGACTTAACGCTCGAGGAATTTCGCGCCGGTCGCCCGGACCTGGCCGCGCAGCTCTTAAAAGAGGGACGGGAAGCGGGAATCAGCGAGGGGAAAACTCTCGCCGAAAGCGATTTCAAGACGAAAACCCAAGCCGAAAAAGACAGGGTGAGCGCCATCAACGCCAAAGCCAAGGAAATCGGCGGCGTGGAAGCGGTGGCGCTTCTTTCCATCCAGAACGGCGATTCGGTCGAGGTGACGACCGAAAAGATGAAGGAGGCGAAGCTCAAGGCCATTCAAACGGGTGCGCCCGGTGCGATGGGTGGAGGGAACACGGGCGGCGAGACGAAGGATCATCTGACGCTCGCCCGCGAATATCAGGCCGCTCACAAGTGCTCGATGGAAGAAGCGCTTCTTGTTACGGCACCGAAAAGGGAAACCAAGTAACCGAATTTTAAAGGGAGGAAAAGCAAATGTCTCAACAGACCGAAGGGAATTCCAAGACGTTTCAGGCGGGGGCGGCGCTCGTATCATTTCGCCGGGTGAAGCTCAACTCGTCCATTCAGGCCGTCTATGCCGGTGCGGGTGAGGACAACGTCGGCGTAACCCAGCAGGACGTCGCAAACGGCGAAAACGTGACGGTGGCATTCAAAACGCCAGGCCGCACGTTCAAGTTGACGGCCTCGGGTGCCATCACAAAGGGTGCCCTGATTTACGCCGATGCAAACGGCAAAGTGTCGGCAACCGTGAACGGCACGCCTTTAGGCGTGGCGCTCGAGACGACAACCGCAGACGGCGACATCTTCGAGACGCTTCTCGGATATGTGATTCAGGACAACGCCGAGCAGCTTCTTGTCTTCTCGAAAGAAGGCATAACAGATGCGACGACGTCACCCATCATCGTCACCGCCAATTTCAAGTTCCGCATCATCGATTGGTGGCTTGTCTCGCGCGATACAACGGCGGCCAACGTGAAGCTCATAAACGGCGTGACAGATGCCACGGCAGTGGTGGCAAAAGGCACGACGAATGACGCCATCGTTCGCGGCGGCACTATCGTCGCGGCTCAAAAAGACATCGCGGTCGGAACGGCGTTCAAGGTGAATGCGAGTGCGGCGGCCGCATTTGACGTGTTCGTCCACATCAAACGGTCTTAAACCAAAGCGAAAAAGGGGAGGAAATTTAAATGCCTATTCAATATCCGGGAGGTCGCGCAACTCCGAGACTTGAGCTCGGAGTAGCGGTTCAAGAGTTCATCCAAACGGCGGATGAATTCGTGGGGACGAAGATTATGCCGATCTTCAAAACGAAAAAGAAAGCCGCGACGTTCTCGGCCATCACTCGTGACTACATTACCCAAGATGTGGACACGAAAAGATCAAGCCGTGGCAATTACAACCGGATCGGTGTCGGCGCAAAAGACAAGTCCTTCAATTGCGCTGAAAACGGTCTTGAAAATCCTTTGGGCGATGACGAACGCGCCTTGTATCAAACGGATTTTCAAGCGGAGCTTGTCTGTTCGAAGGTGACGGCGCGTGCGGTCCTGCAAGCACAGGAGAAAAGGATCGCGGCGAAGATCTTTAACACCACGACCTTCACGGGTTCGGCGCTTTACACGGACAATACGGCCAATCCGTGGGCAACAATCGCAACAGACATCATCGGCCAGGTGTCGACCGGCAAGCAGAAGATCCGCTCGAACACGGGACTTCTGCCGAACGCGCTTCTCATGAACTATGCGAACTTCGAGAATTGCAAAAAGAACACCGCAATCTTGAACCGCATTCAATACAACAAGGTTGCCACGGACGCGGAAGTGGCGGGGTACTTGGCGGCGCTCTTCGGGGTCGACAACATCCTGATCGCCAAGGGGATCTTGAATAGCGCCAAGGAAGGTCAGACGTTCGTGTCGGGCGATATCTGGAGCTCGAATTTCGTTCTTTTCGGGCTCATCGACCCGAGCGGCGAAGATCTTTCGATTCCGAGTGTCGGACGCACGTTCCTTTGGACGGAAGATTCGCCCGACAACGCGCTCGTCGAGCAGTACCGCGACGACACGATTCGCTCGGACGTTTTCCGCGTTCGGCAGAATACGGACGAGAACTTGATCGATCCGTATTTCGGTCATCTCATGAAGGTCGGCTAAAGGACAGGTGTGCGTGGCGGACAGTACGCTCTCACCGGCTTTGAACACAAAGCGCCTATTTTTGAGGCACTTTTAAAGCCGCTTCGAGGCAAGCCCGGACTTCATTTTTTAGAAGTTGGTTCCTTTGCCGGCGATTCAGCCGAATGGTTCTTATCGAACATTCTGACTGATGAGAGTGCCACGCTCGTCTGTATCGATATCTGGAACGACAAGCCCGATTCTCGAAAACCGGAGCTTGTCGTTCCAGAATCCCGCCAAGCATTCGATGAAAAAACCAAGTCCTTTGAATCGAAAGTTATTCCGGTCGAAGGCCTCTCGCAGGAAGTGCTTCGAGAATTCGGGTTGCAAGAGTTTGATTTTGTTTTTATCGATGGGTCGCACGATCTCGCGGACGTTTTGACGGACGCGGTTTTAGCGTTTGGACTTTTAAAGATCGGAGGGCTCTTAGTCTTTGATGATTATGAGCCGAAAATGGATGTGTTTGTGGCAGTGAACTTTTTCTTGGAAGCGTTTAAAAAGAATCTCGAAATCTTGTACCAAGAGAACTTGGTCGCAATAAGAAAGACGGTATAAATGTCGCTTCACGCGGACATGATTTGGGAATTCCGGCCGAGCGCCGGAAACAACAATAACGGAGGCGGCTTCAAAGAAAACGCCACCGGCACCGATTATTCCCAACAATCAACACCGCAAGTTTCTTACACGGACCTTGTGATCGACACGGTCGATAATACGAAAGTCACGTCCGCGGCCAATCCCTTCGGCGCGAGTGCGGTCGGAAACATCATCAATGTGACAGGTGGCACGGGATTCACGACCGGACGCTATGAAGTCACGGCGGTCGTCGGAAACGTCGTAACACTTGACCGCGCGGTCGGCACCGTGGCCTCAACCGGCGGCAGCGGCAATTTAGGCGGAGCGCTTGATTCGTTTACGGACGCTTGGCTTGACAACGATTTTCGCTCGGATGGCGCGAACGTTAATCGCATTTATATAAAAAACACCGGCACGATGACGGTCTCAGGCTCACTCTCGGCCGCCAACAAGCAGGGAAGTGACACCAGGCCGCTTCTTTTTGAAGGTTATAACGCGACGCGCGGCGACAATCCCACCGGCAACAATCGCCCTCTTATTTCACTCGGCGCGAATGATTTTACGTGCGATCAAAATTGCCACCGCTGGGCGATCCGGAATCTTCGCTTTTCATCCTCATCGGTGAACGGAATGTCGACTGGCCTTTTTGCAACGGTCAAAAACTGCAAGTTTTCATCAACAGGCGGTGTCGGTCGATACGCGTGTATTTCAGGATCCGCGGGGCAAGCGCCGCAAAGCGGTGTTGTTTTCATCGACTGTGAATTTTCGAACCCGGCCGGTAACGGTTTGGGACTTGGCACTTCATCCTATGTCAGCGGTTTTTCAACGCTTATCGGGTGCTGGATCCACGATTGTCTTGTCGGAATTACGCGCCAAGGCTCGAATGTTCATAACGTCTATATGTTCGATTCGATTGTTCAGAATTGCACAAATAGCGGCGTTACGGGAACCGCCGTTACTTACAAGGTTATAAAAAATTGCACGTTTTATGGTGCCTCTACGCCGACCGGAACGGGTATCAATCAGCAGGGAACGGCGAGCGCAGTTCTTTGGATCAACAACATTATCTGGGGCTGGACGCTCGGGGTGTTTGCGGGAAGCCAGAGCGAAGTCAATGTCATCGATTTCAATAATTTCTTTAACAACACGACAAACCGCACGAACGTTACAGCCGGTCCCCATGATACGGCGCTCGATCCGCAGTTTACAGCGGTCGGATCAAATGATTTTTCTGTCGGATTGAACATGAAGGAAAAAGGCGCTCCTTCGCTCATCACCGGATTGGGGACAACGTCGTATGTCGATATGGGCGCGGCGCAACGCCAAGAGCCGTCAGCTGACTATCCCGCCGCTCAAAACGTTCGAAGCGGGACGGTCTATAACAACGGCGGATCCGTGGGAACGCTGGCACTTCCAGCCCAAGTCGATGTCCGAAACACCGTCCAGTACGGCGCAGGGGGCAATGAATTTACGGGGTCTTACGTTCCGTCGCCTTTGACATCGCCGTCACAGAGTGCGGTCAATTTTGATACGAAGCTTCTGGATGACGCAAAACTCGCATTCTTAAATTCGTCCGAATTTGCAGAAATCGTGAGCTACACGCCTTACGGTGGATCAGCCAAATTTATCAACGCGATTATTATGCGCGAGCGCTTGGAATCCAAGGGGCCGGATCAAAGCATCGCGCTCACGCGCGGATGCGAAATCTTCATCGCCAACGATGCCGTGGCCGGTGTCACCTCCATCAATAAAAACAACGACAAGGTTTCTTTCCCGGTGCAGGTGGGCGGGACACCCGTTATCTGGACGGTGGTCGAAATCCTACAGCACGACGACGCGATGTGGCACTTGAGGGTCATTAAATGAAAACCCAAGTCGACGCGTCGAAAGTTCTAGCCGCTCTTGGGAAATTGCCCCGTGCGGTGCGCTTCCAATTTGGCGATGCGCTCGATCATATCAGTCTCAAATTCCTAAAGAAATTCCGAACAGAACGCCTTTCGGGCGGCTCGGAAGGCGTGAAAGCTCGGCCCGGAGGCCTGTATCGGCGCTTTAAAAGAGTGTTTCTCGTTCCGTCCGATACCCAATCAATGGGTGTAGAAATCTTCACCCTTTCCAAAATTGCAAAGCTTCACGAAGAGGGCGGCGTCATGCGAAGCGAAATAGGAAGACGTCTTGCAGTTCCTCTTTCCAGAAGATCCAAGGAAACCGAATCGACCACAGGCGCCGTTAAGAAAAAATACGGTGGCACATCCTACATCCGGGACGTGAAAGCGCTTCAAAAACGCCTTCGTCTTCGCGTGATCACGGTCGGGGGAAAGACGTTTTTATTCGCGCCTAAAAAGGAAGGCGAAGGACAAGCGCCGCTATTTGTTCTTCAACAAAACGTGAGACTCACGCCTCGGCTTGGGTTTTACAAAACATGGAAGGATCTTGAGCCCGAGGCAATCAAGATCGTAAGTAACGCACTTACGAAAGCCGCAAAAGAGGCGGTGAGCTAATGCCAAATACCGTCCGCGAAAATATTTTCCAGGATATCAAATCAGCCCTTTCGCTTATTTCGGTTTCAAACGGCTTTGACAACAACATCGCAAGCGTCCAACAGTGGGACGTAAACGGAAATAATCTTGTCTCCGTCCCCGTCATCATCGTCAATTCCGGTCCTGAAGATGGAAGTGACAACGCTTATCCTCTGACGACTTGTAGTCTCAAGGTTTTTCTTACCCTTTGGACGCGAATTGACGAAGGGTCATCCTCTGCGCCCGATACCGTTTTAAACAGTCTTTTGGGCGATATCAAAAAGAAATTAAAAGAGGACATCGCGCGCGGGGGAAACGCCGTCGACACATCCATCACGGCGGTCGAACCATTCGACACTATCGAAGGGCAAGGGGAAGTCGGGCTTGTCATCACGGTCGAAGTCAAATACCGCCACGCTCAAACAAATCCAAAAACGGTTATGTAAAAAGGAGGGCTTTAAATGAGATCAGCACTCGGAATTATGTATGCGAAAGTCGAATCGACCTATGGCACGGATTCGGTGCCCACGGGGGCTGCAAATGCCATCCAGGCCTTTGACGTGAAACTAGATCCACAGCACGAAAGCTTGGAGCGAGACGATCTCGCCGTCACGAAATCCAAGCTCAAAAGCTTGGGTGGCAAAAGAAATTACGAGCTTTCGTTTTATGTGGAATTAAGGGGCTCGGGCGCAGCTGGTACGGCTCCGAGAGGCGTGAGTGATCTTTTAAAAGCGTGCGATCACACGGAAACCGTGAGCGCCGGTGTTTCCGTAACGTACGCGCCGCGTTCGGGGTCGCTTCAATCCTGCACGATTTATCTTTTTATGGACGGCGTGCGGCACATTTTGACAGGTTGCGTGGGTGACATGGAATTCTCAGGAGTTGCCGGGGAAGTGGCAAAACTCAAATTTAAAATAAAGTGTCTTTACGCGACACCGACCGATCAGGCGCTTCCCTCGAGCCCGACGTATGACTCGACCGTGCCGGTTGTTTTAAAGAACCTCACGGCGACGATGGACACTTTTGCGGCCGTAATCCGCGAACTGATGCTCAAGCAAGGCAACAAAATCACGGATCGTGGGGATTTGACCGCAACGCACGGCATCCGCGGCTTCGACGTAGTCGACCGAAACCCCGAAGGCGAGATTACGGTCGAGGCGACGACGCTTGCCACGAAAAATTGGTACACGAAGTTCGAAGCCGACACGGTTCAAGTTTTAAGTGTCGCCATCGGTGCCTCGGCCGGAAATATCTGCACGATTACCGCCAACCAGTGCCGTCTCAAAAACATCCCTTACGACATATCGGACGGCATTCTGATTCACAAATTGCCGTTTCAGATGGCGCGTTCCACGGCGGACGATGAGTATGCGATTGTTTTCACGTAATACAAAAAGGATAGAACGAGGATAGTTCGAGGATACAAAGGCACACCTTTAGAGGACAGAAATAGGATAGTCAAAGGATACTTTAAGGATACGAAAGGACGAAAAATGATTGTTCCCGATTTATCGGATAAGCATGAAGTGAAATTAAAAGACGCAACGTTTAGCGTGAGGCAAATCTCCACGAAAACGTATCGGAGCCTTGTTTCTCGGCTCTCTTTCTTAAGAGAAATGAGCAACAAAGTCACGAAGGAGAGTTTCGAGAATTTGAAAGCGCAGGACCCGCAGAAATACGAGGACGTAAACGAGCGTCTTCATGAAGTCTTCAGAGATTTCATCAAGCAAGGCGTGGTAGGTCATGCCGGCATCACGAAAAAGGACAACACAGAGTTTCCTTTTACGCCGGACGAAAAGGGTCTGGTGCCGGATGAGATTTTAGACGTCTACGACCGGCTTCACATCACCTATGTTTTGGCGAGCGAAGTTATTGCCTTAAATACGGTGACCGGAGAAGACCTAAAAAACTAATCGTTGCCGTCTTGCAATCGGAGCTTGTGAAGTCCCACGAATGCGAGACGGCCGCACCGGCGATCCGGGAGATCATGGGCTGTGATAAGCCAAAGCCCGAGCATCAATGTTTTAAGTTCGACGGCATCGTGATTGATCGGTGCCCTGGTCATTACGTGAAAGAAGGCGGACTCATCAAGTTCGCCTATGAGCTTCATAACTGGCGCGAAAAAGGATTTTTGCCATACCCGGGCGGCTATATGGATCAGCCGAACCGAATAGTCGAGATCTTAAATTACATGGACTACTTGTTCGCCGAAAAAATTAAACGAGAAATCACCAAATGAGCGACGCGACCCTAAGTATCAAGCTTCTCTTGGACGACAAAGACGCTCTTTCGAAGCTTAACGGCGCTCTAAAGCAAATCGGGAGCGACTCAAGAAGCACCGCCGATTCGATGAATTTAAGCTGGGCGGGGTTTGCCTCCCAGCTTTTCATCGTCGAAAAAGCCATAGGGCCTGTGATTGATCTCATGAAGAGCGCTGTCGTCGAAGCCCAAAAAGACGAAGAGGCGATTCACCGGCTGTCAATGGCGCTTCAAAACCAAGGCTTCACGACCGATGCCGTCTCGAAAAAATATGAAGAGATGGCGGATAGCTTCTCCCGGTCGACGCGTTTTAGTAAAAGTGCCGTCGAAGAAACGATTACAACCCTCGTAAATTTAGGCAACGTGGGCCCGGGTGAGATGGATAAAATTACCCGGGCAACGCTTAACCTTGCCACGGTAACAGGCCGCGATCTCCCGCAAGCCGCACTCATCATGGCCAAGGCCGCCGAAGGCAATCTCACCGCTTTAAAGAAATGGGGCATTGAGCTCGACGAAAACAAATCCAAATCCGAGCAGTACGACCAGCTTCTTGAAATTCTCTCCACACGCTTTGGCTCGGCCGCAACCCAAGACGTAAAGAACTTCTCCGGCGCACAGGCGCAGCTGGGGAACGCTATTCATGAGGTTTTGGCGGAGCTCGGGAATTTCGTCATTAAGTCGCCGGCAGTTCAGGCGGCCATGGCCGGCATGACAAAAGGAGCGCTCGACCTTGCCGATAGTCTTAAGAAAATCAACGCAGAATCCGAAGGCGAGCGCTCGAAAAGATTCATGGAGGCGAATAAACAGAATCCCGATATTGATCGTTTTTTAAGGCAACAGAATGCATCGGCCATTGCCTCCGGTGGTGAAGCGCAAAACAATTTAGCACGGCCTTCGTCGGAGGAGAACTTTTTAAGGGATCTTGCCAATACCCGAACCCAGGTAGCCGCGCAGATTGAAGCCGACGAAGTCCTCCACAACCAGCGCATGGATGAAATTGACCGGCTCTTTCAGGACTCGAAGCTCAATCAAGTCATTTCACAAACCCAAACCGCAAGACTCATCAAAGAACAGGAAACACAGGATTTTCTCGAAAAAGAACAAAAGAAAATAGACGCGCTTTTAAAGACTTCCAATCTCGACAAAACAACACAAGACAAGCTTCTCCAATATAAAAAAGCCATCAAAGAAGCCGAGCTCGAGAATCATCAAAAAACGCAAGAGGCAATTTTAAAGGCAGAGCTTCAAAAATTTAAGTATCAGTTTCAATTTGCCTCGGCTGTGGCGAATTTAACCCAAGAGCTCTCGATTGCCACAGGGTCAAGCGCCTTAAAAGGCATATCGATTGTTTTAAATGCCTCCGTTGCGGCCGCCAAAGCGATTATTGCGATCAAAGCGGCTGTGAACCCCTTAGCGCGAATCACCGCCGCGGTGGAGCTGGCAGCCGTCGTTGTAAGTGCGGCGAACGCCTTTGCTCAAATCAATGCCGCCGAAAAGGCCTTAAACGAATCAAAAAATAAAGAGCTTGAGCTTCCCAATATTCCGGGCCTAGCCGGTGGTGGCGTCATCCGGCGCGAAGGCGCGGTCCTTGTCGGTGAGCGGGGACCTGAACTTTTGAACCTCCCGCGTGGGGCAACGGTGACGCCGAACCCCGAAGGAAACGTTTATCACATCCAGATTATCATCAATAACCCCGTTTTTACGCCCGATGATTTAGCGGATCAGGTCGTGAGAAACATCGGACCCCGGCTTTCGCAGTTTATCGATGTCGAAAGGGAGCGCCTCTAATGGCCGACGAAATCGACGTCAATATAGGCACGTTCAATCTCGATCAGACAAATAACGTCGCTATCGAAGATATCAATATCAGTGTCGCTAAATCAATCCAAGAATTTGACCTTCCAAAATTCCACGGTGCCGTCGTTCCTATCGGAAAAAGAAAAACACTCGGCGTCAGGATTCGCGGCACGATCACGGGTTCGAACTACGACAATTTGCGAGCCATGCTCGACGGCTTAAAAGGCGCTTTTGAATCCAGCTCCGAGCAAAATTTAACGCTCGATGACGACCGGATCCTTAAAGTCCAATACAGGAATTTTGCTTATTCGTACAAAACGCTTCGAACATTCGCGGATTTTTCAGTCGATCTTGTTGCATCCGACCCATTTTGGTACGCGGCCAGCATCACGACCCATGACGAAAACCCGGCGGTCAGCACAACCCCTTTTGTCGTCAATAACCCGGGGAACGCTCCCGCGAGGGTCAGGGTTCAGATTTCCAACGCTTCAGGCAACATCATCGACAACTGCAGGCTCGAAAATCAAACCACAGGCGAGACCATGCAGTACCGAGGAACGGTGCTCATGGGGAAAAATCTTGTGGTGAATAATCGCATGGATTTACAGGATCTAGCCGTCACAAATGACGGCGTTGACGACATCAAGAATTTTGAAGGGGATTTTTTGACCCTCAACCCAGGAAACAACACGCTCGTTTTCACCGGCACCGGAAGCACACGGGTCAAGATTGAATTTAGAGCCGCCTATTACTGATCGAAAAGGAGACGAGGCAATGGACAAAATCATTATCGATAAAATAACAAGAATCATACGGGCGGTCACGACCGACGAAGATCCGATAATTTTACCGACCGAGGAAATTGTTCCGGTTGACTTCAAGGTTCTCTTAAAAGGAGAGAATCAGAAGCTTCTGGCGGATAACAAAACAATGGTTTCGGCAACAACCGAAGAGATCGAGCTGTACGCGGACATTCAAAACCCCAAAAGAAAGAAAAAAAGAGAGCTGACCCAAGCCCTTGATGAAACCGTGACTTTTTTGAACGGCCAGGGCGACGGCAAACTCGCGGACGTCCTTCAAAAGTTAAAGGATTACATCGACTAAATGAACGTCAAGGCTGGAAGTTTCGCAACGAATACCGCGACAGGCAACCAGGCCGTTACAGGGCTTGGTTTCCAGCCGAAGCTTGTTTTATTCTTCGGCGCCGCCGCGACGGGCGAAAATAGCGGCGAGTCCGACCTTAACCCATTCTTTGGCGCGGCAAAAAGTGCGACCAAAAGATGGTGCTCGACCGCGCACGATGACGATACCCTCGCCACAGCCAACACTTGCAAAGGTTTCAGAAGCAATAAATGCATCATCGCCGCCCAACCGACCGACACGACACTCATGGAAGCGGATTTTGTCTCGATGGATTCGGACGGCTTCACGATCAACTGGACTACCGCCCCGGCCGCCTCGCGTGTTGTCTATTTTCTCGCCATTGCGGGCGATGATGTGGACGTCGAAGTCGGGATATTTGATTCGATTACCACGACCGGCTCACAGGCGATAACCGGCGTGGGTTTTGCACCTATGGGGCTCATCGTGGCGAACGGCACAATTAACGTAGCCGAAGGTTATGTGGGGGATTTGGTTTACACGATTGGTTTCGGATCATCCAGCCGGAATACGGTCAATGTCATTTCTTGCAACGACGCCGCGCTCACTTCCGATACCGAGGGGTCGCAGCTGGGGAGTGCCATCTGCAGACGTCATCAGGTAAGTGTCACGAAACAAGCAAGTCTCACCTCGCTTGATTCGGACGGCTTTACGCTCAACTGGTCAACGAATTCAGCCGGAACGGCCACGCGCTGGGGATATGTGGCCATCGGCGGCGCAAATATTCGCTGTCACGCCGCCTTGGAAGTGGAGCCCACTTCGACGGGCAACTTTTCAAAGACAGGCTTGGGCTTTACGCCGCAAGCGATTCTCTTTTTGTCTCAATCGAAAGCGCCGAGCGGCGGGATTAGCCCAGAGGGAAATCTTTTAATCGGCGTTGGAGTCAGCCCGTCGGAGCGCTTTGTGGCGGCGAACGACTCACGCGACAATCAGGCGAATATGCAAGCGCATAAGAAGCAGGCGTCAAACCGCTGTCTGCAACACATCACCGCCGGAGCAACATTGCCGCCGACCGTTAACGCGGATGTGGATGTCGTCTCGATGGACGGCGACGGATTTACTTTAAACCAGACAACTGCCGATGCGACGGGGAGAGAATACAACTTTTTCGCCATCGGCGCCGCCGGGCAGCCTTCTCGCGTGCGCCATGACAATACACCGCACCAGCGCACCAAGTTTTTCAATGCGGTAACAAGATAGGGAGAAACCATGGCCGCCACCGACGCTAAACCGATTCCGGTAAAAAACCAAGCTTACAGGGCATATTTTGCGATCTATGACGCCGACGGGGATCCGGTGGCCGGTGCCGCGGGTCTTGATTCCGAAGTTTCAATAGACGGCGGGGCCCTGGCTGACTGCACGAATGAAGCGACCGAGATCGGGCAGGGCGTCTATTATCTCGATCTCACTGCTTCCGAGATGAACGCCGATGGGGTGGTGGTGATCGTGAAAACCACAACCGGCGGAGCGAAAACGACGGTCCTTACGATGTACCCCAAGGAGCCCGGCGATATTGTGGATGTTGCTTACAAGAAAAATATCGCCCACGGCAATTATATGTTCCTCATGGTCGACGACACCGACGGCAAGACACCCGAAACGGGGCTTACGGGTATTACCTGCCAGCGCTCCATCGATGCGGGAGCGTTTGCGGCTTGCGCCAATAGCGCCTCCGAAGTCGGAAACGGCTGGTACAAAATCGATCTTGCGGCATCCGATTTAAACGGAGACGAGATCATTCTTCGTTTCACGAAAACCAGCGTTGCCCGAAACTGGGAACACAAAATAAGAACGGTGGCTTCCTAAATGACCGCCCGGATCGTATCTCCATCCAGCGTTGTCGTCACGCCCGACCTCGGCATAATCGGGAATTACTCCTCCGGGACGCCGGTTTCTACCATTTCGCCGTCAAGATATGCGATTGAAATACGTGATAAGAATTTTCAGCTTAAAAAACGCATCGAATCACAAGTCACGGCTCTTTCCTGGGAATGGAACCGGATCGGCGGGTGTGGCCGATGCACAGTCAAAGTAGACGGCAATTATAAAAGCTTTCAAGTAAATCCCGATGATGACGTTCGGATTTATCTTCCAAAGGCAGGCTCCGGGGCTCTTCTTTGGTACCGGGGTTATGTAGAGTCGGTTTCGCCTTCCATTCAAACCGGAAACTCAGGCTCCATCACAATTGAATGCACGGGCTACTTCGGCTGGCTTGACCGCATCATCGTTCATGATCAGGGCGCTTCCAAGGTTTATACGAATCAAGAGGTAAGCGCCGTTGTTCAGGACATCGTGGACAACTTCATCGTGGGAAACGCCGGGATCACGAGAGGCACGATCCAGGGAAGCACGTTCTCTCCGGATTCCATCTCTTTTAAGACGACGGCCAGAGACGCGATTCGCACCCTTTTTGATCTCATCGGAACGGTCGAATACGGCATCGACGAGAACTTGAAATTCTTCTGGTACAACCAGGATCCGGTTTTAAGGGACTTGTTTTATCTGGGAGACAAGGTCGTCAAGATCACCGACAGAGTTGATTTCAAGAACATCGTGAACAAAGTTTATTTTGAGGGAGGCGAAGCAAGCCCCGGGGTGGTCTTCCAAACCACAGGCCAGTCTCAGTCAAGCATCAACCGCTACGGCAAGCACGAAGAAATTATCTCAAACGGCTCGATTTACACGATCAACGTCGCCAGTCAGTTTATTACGAGCGTTCTTCGCCAGCGAAGCATTCCCGCCCGGCAGCTTGCGGTGGGTTTAAAGAATATCCCGAAAAGACTTGAGGCGGTATTACCGATAGGTGCTTTCTCGGTGGTTGATCCCGACAATAATCAAACGGGTGCCATTTACGGCACGACCGCGGCCGGAGGCTCGAATAAGTATTACGGCTCCATCTTAAGCGGCGGGTCAGGCCAGCTTTACGGTGGTGTGGCGAAACACCAAGTCGACCGTGTGCAGTATCAGATGAGCCCCGAAGACGGGCGCGTTCATGCCGAGGTTCAGTTTGGAACGTCGACTTCCTATTCAAGGGCATCATCGGCATTAAAAAGAATTGAACTGGAGCAATCGGCTTTAAGGCTTAGGAGCTTGTAATGGCAGGATCAACCACTTATCCCTCAAGCGTTGACAATAAAACCGCCCTCCAAGACGGCGTCGATATTATTCAGGCGGATGACGTCAATGACGCCTACGTGCCGGTCGATGCGATTGAAACCTTCGTCGGAGCATCAGGAAAGCCGCAAAGCGGATCCATCGATCTTTTGGAATATCTGCGGTTTCTCGGGGATCCGGTAAATGAAGCCAGGGTCGAGTGGGTAAGCGCCATACAGCTTAAAATCAAAGCCAGCATTATCTGGTGCACCAATGCTTCGGGGTCAATCCGCGTCCCGCGAAAATTAACGGGAGATTTGACACTTAGTTTTACGGACCTCGACACAGGATCCGAAGCGGCAAGCACAAAATATTACGTGATTGCCGTTGCGGATGCCGCGAACACGACAATCACCGGCAAATTCAGCCTAAGCAAGACAGCGCCTTCAGGGATTACGACGTTTGCGGTCCTAGCGTCCTTCGTGAATAACGCATCCTCCGATATTGACAAGTGGTCGGTAAAGAATTTTAGAGACCGCGCAAAAACAGGCGAGATCATGGAATGGGCGGGAACGATTGCTTCACTTCCCGAAGGCTGGAAGCATTGCGACGGCGCGGCTATTTCAAGGACGCTATTTGACGACCTTTTTAACATCATTGGGACGCAGTATGGCGCGGGTGACGGAAGTACAACTTACAACCTACCTGAAGCTCGAGACCGTTTTGTGGTCGGGGCAAAACAAGATGATTCGGGTGTTGCAAAAACGAATTTGACAGGCTCGCTTACGAAAAGCGGCGGCGATACAAATCAACCACCGAAAACGGGCAACGACTTAAACGGGGCCTTCCAGCCGGCAGGATCAAACCCGCCGCTTTCGTGCTCCAATTCGCCGCACCAGCATAATTTCACGCCGCCTTTCGTATCGTTTGTGGTGGCGATCAGGATTTAGGGGGACGCGATGCACGAGCTTAAGGAAAATACCTTTATTTGCGTAGAAGACAACGCGCTTCCCACGTATCTTTGCGACGGGATCATTTCATTCTTTGAAGAATCCCACAAGAAACTGGAAGGACGCGTGATAGACGAAAAGGGAGAACATGTCGTTAATAAAAAAGCCAAGATATCGATGGATCTTGATTTGAGCGGTGAAACAGGTATGGGCTCTGATATCGATAGAGAGCTCTTTCGAATCGTTGGCCGCGCGTTCAATACCTATGTCGATATGTTCGGCGTCTTAAAAGCTTTCTCGGTGTACGACACAGGGTATTTTCTGACGAAATATTTGAAAGACGAGGGGTTCTACGATTGGCACATCGATGCGGGGAACGACGCCACGATCAACCGTCTTTTCTCATGCCTCATCTATCTCAACACCGTCGATTACGGAGGCGAGACGGAATTCTTTTATCAGAAGCTTTCGGTGAAGCCCATAAGGGGTAGGCTTCTTCTTTTCCCGGCCGCCTGGACGCATCTTCATCGGGGTATTGTTCCGGTCTCAGGCGATAAGTTCATCATGACAACCTTTTTGACGCACAAGATTAACAGTTCAATAAAACTGCACGAATTGGGAGAGACGAAAAATGCTTAAGCCCACGGGCGAGAAATTCAACGCCGAAATCGACGGAAAAATAAAAGAAGTGAATGTCTATAACCGAGACACGATGGTTACCGAAAGGGTCGATCTTGCATCGCTCAAAGTAAGGAAGGCGGTACTCGAAAAAGAGCTTGAGGAGGTAAATCAAATCATTTTGGAAATTGTCGCAGAGGAAGCATAGGAAAGGGATCTATGAACGAAACGATTAATTGGACGGCGATAAACGTTGTTTTTGGAGTTTTAACTTTTTTAGGCGGGATCATGTTTGCGGTGACCGCTAAGATTTTCAATCTGTCGATTTCGCAGAAGCTCACGTCTTTTAAAGATGAAATTTTAACTCAAATCAGGCTCGAATTTCCAAACAAAGAAGTCACCAATACCAAAATGGACGAGCTTGAGCGCCGGATTACCGTTCTTGAAATCAACGGTAAGAAAAAACGATGAACGAGGGAAGGAGATATCATGACGCCCGAAGACTTGGCCGAAATTAAAAAACTCATCAAAGATGAAAATTCCCAACAGGAGCCGTGGAGTTTCAAGAAATTCTTCATGGGCTTCTTTAGGATGCAAAACGGCGCTAAGGCGCTTGTGATCGGTTTTTGGATTTTTCTGATTTTGTTTGTGGGTTACGCGGTGTTTAAAGTCTTTCAGTCAAAATTCACGCACGTTCAGCCCACACAGGCGGTCGGCACCAATCAGGGGATCGTCGCCACAAAGAACGAGGACAAGCAAGGCAATAGCTACAGCCTTCTGAATTTCTTCAATTGGCGTTAAATACTTAAATCTCAGAGAGTTTCGATGATTTGGAGGTAGGTTTTGGTGTCTATTCGAAGAGTCCGTAGATTCGACATGATTTCAAAAGCGGAGAGTTCTCTTCCGTGACACACGACGACCGGGCGGCGCGCTCCGACTTTCGTATAAATCCTATGGGAACCTTTTTGACGCAGGAAAACGCAGCCCACTGCAATGAGGAACTTTTCAAATTCCCGGCTGTGAACTGGTCTGATGCCGGGCATATTTTATGCGTGGATGGGGATTTGAATGTCTTTGGATTCCTGGCCGACGACTTGAGGAGTGGACCACTTATTTTTAACTTTCGTCCAGCCGTAGTTTTGGAGCATTTCTTCCACGGTGCCGTTTTTCACGGTTTCCTCAAGAATCAGTTGATAGGAAATATCAAAGGATTTTCTGGCCTCTTCAAGCGTATCGCCGCTTGCGGCCAGATCAAAGGCTGGCGTGTAGCAGATAAAGTGCTTGCCTTCTTTCAGATAAAAAATGGGGATTTGAGTTTTAATGGCGACGTGTTTCATAATGATTTTTCCCTTCCGTCAGAAAGTATACCACAAAGGCGGGTGCCGTGCCGAGGGTAATCATGGCGCAAAAAAGAAGTGAGAAAAAGCCCTTGCCCGAAGAGGTTCTTAACGGTACTATCCCCACGCTTGTTAGATCGGCCATTTTTTTTAATCATAAACGAAAGCAAAAGGTATCGTTTTGGACAACGAATATTTGCAAGGCATGGACGGCATCAGCGGCGAGGAGCTCGTTTTGACCTTCTTCATGCCGACTGCCGTAAAAGCTTTTATCGATCATCCCGAAAGGGAAATGATCGATAACCCCATCATCAAACACTTGTCGCCGTCGCATCTGCATATCTTGAAGAACTACGCGATGCACTTAAAGCTTATCAATTTCGCGGAGATTTCGGTTTTGCGGTATACGAGAAGTGCGGCCGAATTTCTGGCGTGGCTTTATGAAGAGAAACGAATTCGGGACGTGAAGGATATCTCGATCATGGTTGCCCGCGATTACGAGAGAGTACTTCTTTCTCGGATGAAGATGAAAGACAAACAGCTCTTAAGCGCCCAGACCCGCGCCATTTTGATGGATATGATAAAGCACTTTTTGTACTACCTCCAAAGGAAGGAAATCTTAAGCCAGAACTACGGCATCTATATGGATCGGCCGCGCGTTACGCGTATCAAGATTTGTGACACTTTGAGCGAAAAGGAAATGCAAAAGATGGCGGATCTTCCGATTGGAGTACGCTATAAAAAAGATCCGCTTCTTGAGCCGAGAGACCGGGCGATTATCGAGCTCATGTATTCAACTGGCATGAGAAACAGCGAACTTCGAAGCCTAACGATTAAGGATCTTAATTTTGCCGAAAACCAAGTCATTATCCGTGAAGGCAAGGGCGGCAAAGACCGCGTTCTTCCCATCGGGCAAAAGGCTATAAATGCCGTCGAAGACTACCTTATTAACGCGCGGCCTCAAATCCTCTCGTCCAAAGAACCGAGCGATTATCTTTTCCTTTCAAGGCGTGGCAAGAAGATCGGGTTAACAGGCCTCTGCAAAATTATAAAGGTCAGCGCCGAGCGCGCCGGTGTTCAAAAAAACGTTTATCCGCACATGCTTCGGCATTCGTTTGCAACGCACATGCTGAACAATGAATGCGATCTGCGTTACATTCAGCAGTTTTTAGGGCATGAGCGGCTCGACACAACCGAAATTTACACGCACGTCTCGATTGAAAAGCTAAAACAAGTTCACCAGAAAACTCATCCCAGGGAAGCCCGTGCTAAGAGAGTATCTCAATAATCTTAGACAATTAAATTATAGCGAGCGGACGGTTGAGCGCTCGCGCGAATCCGTCCAAGACTGGGCGGTTTATTTAAAGAAAACGGCCAACAAGGAAATCTTGGACGCCCGGACGCGGGATCTTGAGCAGTACGTTCTCATGCTTAAAAGCCGGTATGCGCCGCGCTCGATCAACTGGGCGGTGACTTGTTTGAGAAGCTTTTACCGCTATTTGAAAAAGGAAGGGATTATTTTTCATAGCCCGACCGATTTCATGTCTTTCTATCAAAAATATAGCCGCCTTCCGAAAGATATTCCAAACCACGACGTTATTATGAAGGTTTTGGAGCATCCGCACCCCAAGGACGTCGACGGGCTTCGCAATCGGGCGATCCTCGAGCTTCTTTACTCGTCCGCATTGCGGAACGGCGAAATCTGCAATTTGAGAATACAGGACCTGGATCTCGAAAAGGGCATCGTTTTCATTAGCGAGGGCAAATGGCGCAGACAAAGGCTTGTGCCGGTCGGCAAACGGGCAATAGAAGCCCTTAAGAAGTATTTACGGCAAACAAGGGGCAAATTCACCCGCCCTTCCTATATAGAGGCCTCTGGCAACGCCCGGGAAGATCATCTCTTTTTGACGATTCAAGGCAAGCCCATGACGGACCCAACGGTTCGGTATGTCGTTTTAAAGCACCGCGTGGCGACACCCGAAACGCGCAAAATGACCGTTCACGGCTTGCGTCACGCGTGTGCCACGCAAATGCTCCGGCATGGCTCCAATATCAAGGCGATTCAGGAGCTTCTCGGGCATAGCCGAATTTCAACGACTTCAATTTATACGCATTTGAATACAAAGGATCTTGAGCGGGTTCAAGAAAAGTGTCACCCGCGCGGGACGCCGCTGGCAAAGAAATGATTAAAGAATATATCGAACATCTTAAGAAATTAAATTACGACCAATCAATGATCGATCACTTGTGCGGGTCGATTGCGAAGTGGGCGGATTTCTTAAAGGAAACGTCGGGAAGCGAAGTCTTAAAGGCCACGGCCAAGGAACTTGAGGCATATGTGGCGGTGCTTAAAAAAGAAGGCGGTCCCGCGGCTGTCACCTTTGTCGTAACGACGCTTAGCAAGTTTTACACGTTCTTAAAAAAAGAAGGGCGTATTTTTTATAGCCCGTTCGATTTGACGAAGGTTGATTTTAGAATCAGGCGTCTTCCCCGGGACGTTCCAAACCATCAAGCGATTATGAAAGTTTTAAATCACCCGAACCCTAAGGACCTTGATGGGCTCCGAAACAAAGCCATCCTCGAGCTTGTCTATTCTTCGGCCTTAACCAACAATGAAATCTGCAATTTAAGCCTGGGCGATCTTGATCTCGAGAAGGCCGTCGTTTTTGTCAAAGGTGATGGCCGCGGCCGACTGGATCGGCTGATTCCCATCGGTGAGAGGGCTTGTAAAGCCATTGGGAACTATCTTCAGGGATCCCGGCCGAAATTCGTGAGGAATAACCCGCGCGAGGATCGCGTGTTTGTCTCGATTTTGGGTCAGCCGGTTTCGCAAGCGCTTGTCAGATACTGCGTCTTGCGGCACCGGAAGGCGTCGCCCGAGACGGCCAAGCTCACCGCCCATGGCCTGCGTCACGCCTGCGCCACGGAAATGCTCAAGCGCGGCTCCGACGTTCAAGCGGTTCGGCAAATCATGGGTCATGCTCGCCTCTCAACGACGCGGGAGATGGCAAAATATACGCCCGTTCCCCCTTCGAAAAAGTCTTATTTTGCCAAAGGCGCGGCCCATGTTTAAATCTTTGCACCTGAAAAGCCGCGTCAGTGATAGAATACTTTGCAACTGCAAAGTTGACGGAGCGGGGGAGAGTCGTTGAAGAAAATTCTAAAAAAATTCCAGCGCGAAATTAAAGTTTATCAGCTCGTTTTAAAGGACCCTCGTACTCCCAAGTGGTCAAAACGATTGTTGGCAATAGCCATCGGCTATGCTATTTCGCCCATCGATATTATCCCTGATTTCATTCCGGTCCTGGGGTATCTGGATGACTTAATAATCATTCCTTGTCTTGTTTGGGTTGCCGTAAGAATGATTCCTAAAAAAATCATCGAAGATTGTCGAAGCCAAATTAAGGACTGAGCAGAATGGCAAAATCAAATCTTTTTAAAAAATGGCGTTCCGTTCGGCAATTTGCCAAGGAGTGCGGAGTCAGTCCACAGGCCATCCGGGACGCCATCAAGGCCAATAAAATCGAGGCCTGGCCGGTTGCCGACGGCGAGTTCTTCCTCATTCATAGAGATCAGGTCGCCGTCTTCGAAAAGACGCGCAAAAGGAAGGTTTCTGTAGTGTCCCCAGGTCGTTATCGTTTTGAATCCCAACCCGCCCGCGGCCGCCGCCCGGGATCCAGAAAGGAGGACAAAAGCGTCAATATAGACCCGCCTACAACTTCGGTTCCCACGTAAACTTACCTTCACTAGAAATTCCGCTTTTCCCTCTGAATCAATTGGCTCGCTTAACGCTACACAGAGTAATCCGCCTTTCTCTCCTTGGAGGAGTTACTCGACCAAAAAGGCATAAGCTACGCAAGGGAAGACATCGCCGAGAAATGCATCCTGGTCGACATCCTCTCCGGAGTTATCACACCTTTAGACGAGGGAGACCTCGTCATCTCGATCTTTGCTTTAAACACCGTCGCAAAACTCTACGGCGTTGATCTTGTCGGCGCAAATTTATTTTTTGAAGATCTTTTGGCTCTTTACTCATCCCCCACGACTCAAGACTCACGACTAATTGCGCACATAAACGGCAACCACTACGTCATCATAACAGCCGTCACCCAAGACTCCGTCACCTACATCGACCCCGGCATCGGCAAAGACGGAGAAAACGAATCCCTCACCGTCACAAAGGAAGGCTTCCTTAAAGTCTGGAAGGGAAACGTTACGTTAGAGCAAGCAAACTACAACGTCATCTTAAGCGCGCAGCCCGAAGGATCTCTTGCCAGACTTTTAACCAAGGATGAGACCAAACAAATCCGCGGCGCCTTCTGGGGCAGTCTTCTTAATCTCGCGGCTTTTGTCATTTGGATCTTTAACCCTGCCATCGGCAGTATCTTGTATTACGCCATGAATGGCCTAAGACTTGCCTCCTTGGCTGTCAGCATCGTCGAAGGCGACTGGGTTTCCGCCATAGCCTCCGTGGTGAGCATTGGCTTCAGCGACCTTGGAAAAGGTCTTGCCAGCATGTTTCAAGGCGCATTCCAAGGCATCACCCAGGCCCTTGGGCCCATAGGCCAGATACTCTCCGGTATAGGGCAAGTGATACAAGGGGTGGGGCACGCTATTTACAACATCTATCAGGGAGTCACCGGCTTCTTCCATGAGCTCTCACAGGGCCTCCTAGGCTTCCTCCATGGATCGGAGGCTATGTCCTCAACGATTGCCACAAGAATTGTCGAGTCCGCGGTATCAGTCGGTGTAAACTTTGGGGTCTCCCGTGGCCTTGAAACCTTAGGCGTCAGTCCCCAGATCGCCGGCTTTGCCGGATCGCTTGCCGCGGGAGCCGTCATTGGCGGCTTTAAAGGCGACACACTCCTTGAATCGGGCCGTGTTATCACCCAAGTCCAGCACATCCAGGCAAGTATCCAGCAAACCGTGACATTGTCCGAGATCGGAAAACTGGGGCTTGACCTCGGCCTCGACAGTTCTTTCACCAACATCATCGGCTTGTCTATCGGGGCGATCCAGGGGAATATCATCACGAATCCCGGCACGACCCTTGAGACGGCGTTCAATAATATAAAGCCGCAGCTTTTTTCTAGTTTGGCGCAATATGGAATAACCCGTTTGGGGACTGAGTTAGGAATCGATAGTCGGATCACAAGTCTTGTGTCTTTGCCGCTCTCGAGCGCTCTCGAAGCAAGGCTTGCCGGAGAAAATATTGTTAATTCCATCATGGAAGGAGTCCTAAGGGGAGGGGTGACGCTAGGACTAGAAGCTGCCACAAAAGATTTAAGCCCAATCCTTGGAGCCTTAGCGACAAGAGCCGCCTCAGGCGCCATCGCAGGATTAATCTCAGCTGATCACAATCCCTTTAGGGGGATCTTCGACGCTTATAAGGATTCCTTTGAAAGCCTTCTTACACTCGGAGGGTCAGGAACTTCTTCTTACCAACAGGCAGTTTATCTCTCAAGAGTTTTGGACTTCTCAGACATCATAAAACAAAGAGGCTTATCATCCGCCCTTGAAACCTATGCCACAAGCTTCCTTTACCGAGATAGTGTCGAATCGATCATAGCGTCTGCCGGATCCATCGGCGCCCATATCCAGAAGATGCTCCAAGAACAGAAAGCCGTCCCAACAATCGCCAACGGCCAGGACGCCCTTAAAATCCCCATCACTGAAGACGGCTCTCAGTACATCATTGTAAGCGAAGACCAGACTCAAATCTTAGGAAGAAAACTAAACGGCCTTTATGAAGAAGGAACCTACATCGTTACCCCCGATGGAAAAATTCTCCTCAAAACAGGCTACGAGACCGTTGACTCCACAGACGGCGGCTTTGCCATTGCCACCAAAGAAAACGGCCAGTACAAAAGCATCACGATTCTTTCGGGTGACAAACACATCATCCTTACCCCCAGCGGCACAAAATCCCTTGAAGTCAAACAGAGTGGTAATGAGCTTCTGGTTATTAATGGAACGGTGGAAGACCTCATCGCCGGCACAAAACTCACCTATAGTGATGGAATTCTTCAAACCCGCAACACTACCGTTGGCTCCCTACGGATGGCCTTTGATGAAATAAACCAAGAATACAGCCTCAACCCTTACGAAAGCTTCCTTGAAGAAAGATATTCCTCCGCAGGAGACCTTCTTTCCATAAGACTTCTTGATAAAAACCCAGACCGAGAGAACCATCTAAACCCAGATACTCCGCCTCCGCCTGACGTTGATCCTAATCAATTTGGAGCGACAGTCCCGGCGCTTAGCTTAACGTCTGCTCAGATAGACGCTCTAAAACAAAAGCTAGGTCCAAGCTTCATTCCTCAAGGACAATCCATTAACATTGCTTTTATCCCGGGGCCCAACGGAGTTGCGTTCCTTGCGGCTGTTCCCACTCAAGGTGGGATTGCCCAAGCTCAGGGCTCTTTCAACAACAACGAGGACCCTGATCCTCAAGCGCCTGGGTTTATTGATAAAATAAAGAACTGGGTCAAGGGCGTTGGTGAATATGCAAGAAACTACATCGCAAACTTTGCGTCCCAAGATCTGATAAAGCTCAGCGCTAAAGACCGTGAATTACTTCGCGGCAACCCAAATGACCTTGTGAGGGTAAGGCACAACACGGTGCCGGAAAGAGTTCAATCAATTGTGGAAAATGGTAAAATAAACACAAGTGCTGATGGGAAGGTGTATTTAGAATCGCCTGACGCGCCTAATATAAATGGCGTAGTTAAACAGGACCCTGATACAAAAGCAACGCAATTAGGCATAGATCCTTTAAAGGCAGAGTCAGGTATAGACTTCTACGTGCGTAGAGGCGATTTAAAATTGGCAGACAACCCGGTGACTAAAGGCAAAGATCTTGTTATAGAAGGTGAAATAATTTTAACCAACAAATCCCCAAAAGCTTTTGCAAGGAGAAGCGATGGATAAAAAAGCCGAAGTCAATCTTGATGATTTAATGAGGGTTTGCAATGTTCTAGATTCTCTAAGAGTCTCGCTTGATCGTATAGGTGCAATCAACCAGCAGGGCCGAGATAAAATGAGATTGGCACTTGATGAGTACTTTACATCAGGAGTTTATAAGGAAATTGCAGATAGTTGGCTAATGCTAGCCAAAATAATACAGAAAGAAATTAGTAGAGAGGAATTTTTACAACGCACCAAAGAAAAGAAAATCCCATACTTCGAACTCAAAAAATACTAACCAGACCAACTCCCAACAACTCCTCATAACACAACCGAACGTGCCCGCGCGGCCGACCGGCGCCAACTTCCAACAAGCGGCGTACGCGCCCTGGGGCGTTTAAAGTGCTAACGCAATTGGGTGGCCCAGTGAATTTAACAGGCCATTTAATTCGAACGCCGTGATCCAGACGGGAAGCGGCTCCGGGTCTTGGCATCCGCCAAAAAGCATGGCGGACCGGGGAATGT
>Ga0247727_10001957_pt1 | contig 47755 bp, 45 predicted proteins | sample WisWelCaveWW1625_FD_202498 | JGI IMG/M metagenome (GOLD analysis project Ga0247727, IMG submission 202498) | Biofilm microbial communities from Wishing Well Cave, Virginia, United States - WW16-25 | ecosystem: Environmental > Aquatic > Deep subsurface > Groundwater > Cave microbial mat | place...
CGCGCCCTCGTCTTCGTGGGCCGCCGCCGCGGCATCCAGCAGCTCTACGTGCGCGATCTCGGCCGCGACGAGGCGCATCCCCTGGCCGGCACCGAAGAAGCGCAGGCGCCCGCCGTCTCGACCGACGGTCGCTCCGTGGCGTTCTGGGCCGGTGGCGCGATCAAGAGGATCCCGATCCTGGGTGGCCCGACATCGGTCCTGGTGCCGGGGCTGGCATCCCCGCCGCGCGGCATGGCGTGGGGTCCCAGCGGGCGCCTGTACTACGGCAGAGCCGAGGATCGGATCTGGAGAGTGGCGCCCGAGACGGCGTCGGAGCCGGTCACGACCCTTCTGCCGACGGAGCGCGACCACGACCTGCCGCACGTCCTCCCCGGGGAGAAGGCGCTACTCTTCACCGTCCGGCGGCGGCAATGGACGTGGGGAGACGAAGAGGTGGTGGCCCAGGACCTGGCCACCGGAATGCGAAGATCTCTGCTTCGCGATGCCGTCGACGCGCGCTACGTCCGCGGCGGGCACCTGGATCGTCACGGTTACGGGTGCAACGCCCACGCACGAGCGGTTGTCGGAAACACCGGACCTCGAAGGGTGGCCCGAGTTCTCGCCCGACGGGCAATGGCTCGCCTACGGTTCGAATGCGACAGGCCGGAGCGAGATCTACGTCCAGCCCTGGCCGGGCCGGGGTCCGCGGGAGCAGGTGTCGCTCGAGGGAGGTGAGAACCCCGCCTGGAATCCCGGCGGGCGCGAGCTGTTCTTCACTTCTCGGCTCGATGCGGCGTGCCGATGGCGAATGTGGGCCGTGGACGTGGAGACGAGTCCGCGGCTGCGGATCGGAACCCCCCGATCTCTCTTCGACTTCTCCGGGACCGACCTCCCGTTCGTTTGCTTCCCGGTGCGGTGCCACGCAGTGTCTCCGGACGGAGGGCGGTTCTTCGGGGTGCAGCTCCTACCGGGCCCACCCACGCTGCCCATTACGCACGTACGCCTCGTTCAGGGCTGGCTCGAGGAGGTGAAGGCGCGCGTCGGCGGCGAGGCCACGCGGTAGGCCGAGCGGCCTCTGATCTCCGGTCGCTGGCCCGCTCCGCAATCTGAGTCTCGTCGCTGGCCTGCGCAGCGCCCAGGATCCACTGCCTCGGCCCGCTCAGAAGCCGAAGGTGCGGCGGACGTGCGGGAGAGCGAAGAGGATCGCCGCCAGGAGCGGGAGCGCGAGGGCCGTGCGCCACTCCTTGTTCATACGCACACGTGCCCAGCCGAAGCGCGACGCGCGCGGGCCGGCCGGCGCGAGGCGCGGCCAGAACAAAGGCACGGCGGCGGCCCAGGCCGCCCATTCGCCCGCGAACTTCTGCGCCAGGAACGCGGCCTCTTCCCGCATCACCCTCGGGTAGAAGGCGAGGAAATACACGGCTACGGCCAGCACCACCCACGGGCTCGCGCAGGCCGCAGCCACGCCGAGCGCGATCAGCAGGCTGCCGACGTAGAGGGGATTGCGCGAGTGGGCGTAGGGCCCGCCCGTGGCGAGGCTCTTCGTCTTCTCGATGTGGCCCGAGGCCCAGAGCCGGAGCGCCTCGCCCGCGCACGCGATCGGAAGGCCGAGGAGCAGCGACCATCGCGTGGGCCGCGCGAGCACGACCACCAGCAGTCCGACCAGCCAGCCCGCGGGAACGCGGTATCGCGAGGGCAAGCGACCTCAGGCCCGCGCCAGCGCGAGGCGCCGCTCGACGGCCGCGCGCACTTCTTCGAGCGAGATCCCGTCCATGACCCCGGCGTGGCGCGCGCAGGTTCGGCTGTAGCACGGCGCGCAGGCGGGGGCCCGGCGCACGACCACGTCGTCCGATGCGAAGGGTCCGTTGCGGGCGGGGTCGGTCGGCCCGAAGAGCGCGACGACCGGGGTGCCGACCGCACACGCCAGGTGCAGCGGTCCGGTGTCCGCCGCCACCACCAGGCGCGCGCGGCGCGCGATCTCGACGTAGTCGAGGAGCGTCGTCGGGAACGAGCGCGCGGCCGCGCCGCCTGACGCCGCGACGACTCGGCTGGCGAGGTCCTCCTCTCCCGGCCCCCAGCTCACGAGTGGGTGAAGGCCGAGCTGGCGCAGCTCGCGGGCGAGCTGGCCGAAGAGCGCGGCGGGCCACAGCTTGCTCGCCCAGCCGCCACCCGGGTTCAGCACGACGAGCCCGTCGCCGCGCAGGCCCTGGAGACCGGCGTCGACGCGCGTCACCGCCTCCGCCGAGAACGGCAACGGAAACTCGCGGAGCCCCACGGCCTCGATCCCGAGCGGACGCAGCAACTCCAGGTTCTTGTCGATCACGTGGCCGCTGCCGCTGCGCGTGAGGGGCTCGCTGTGGGTGGGGGTCTCCTTGCGTGTGAGGGCCTCACCGCGCGTGATGGCCTCGAGGAGCAGCAGCGCCGAACCGGGCTCGCGCCGCGCCGCGCGATCCCAGCCGACGACACGCCGCGCGCCCGAGAGCCGCGCCCAGGCCGCCGACTTCCAGAGGCCCTGGAAGTCGACCGCAGCGTCGTAGCGCTGGGCGCGCACGGCGCGCAGCGCGGACAGAGCTCGCGCCCAGCCGAAGGCCTTGCGTGAGGGAGCCACGATCACCTGGGCGACGAGAGGGTTCGGCTCGAGCAACATGCGCGACGGCAGCTCCACGACCCAGCCCGCCTCCCAGCCGCCGCGGTGAAGAGCCGCGAGCGCGGGCAGCGTATGGACCACGTCGCCGATCGACGAGAGCCGGACGAGGAGCGCCTTCACCCGCGGATCCTCGCGAGCAGCGCGCGCGTGTCGTGCTGCTTCGGGTCGCCGACGATCGCGACGCGCCCGCCATAGGAGCGCACCACCTCGCGCTCCGGGACGGTCTGGGGCGTGTAGTCGGTGCCCTTGCAGTGCACGTCCGGCTTCAGCGCGAGCAGCAGCCGGGTCACGTCGTCCTCCTCGAACACGACCACATGATTGACGGCCCGCAGCGCCCCGACCAACAGCGCGCGGTCCTGGGCGGTCATCACGGGCCTGCCTTCGCCCTTGAGGCGGCGCACCGAGGCGTCGCCGTTGACACCGACGACGAGCACGTCGGCCTCGGCCTTTGCGCCCTCGAGGTAGCGGATGTGGCCCACGTGGAGGACGTCGAAGCAGCCGTTCGCGAGCGCGACCTTTCGCCCTTCGCGCCGCGCCGCGGTCACGCGCTCGCTCACCTGCTCGAGCGCGCCGAGCTTGCTCGCGGCTTCCCTCACTGGCTTGCCAACCTCACCCGTCCGCCTCCCTCATCGGCCCGCCTCTTTGATAGGCCGGCACTACTCATCGGCCCGCGCCCATCACTGGCCCGCGTCCATCACCGGCCTGCGCCCCTCATCCGTCGCGTCCCTCACTTGCCCGCGCCTTTCACCGGCCCCTTATCTTCCCGCACCGCCGCCACCAGCTCGTCGGCCGAGACGGTGGCGGTCGCGTGCTTCATCACCACGATCCCGCCCGCGTAGTTGGCCAGCCGCGCGGCCTCCGCAGGCGTCGCCCCCGACGCGAGCGCGAGCGTGAAGGTGGCGATCACGGTGTCGCCCGCTCCCGTGACGTCGGCCACTTCGTCGGTTCCGTGGACCTTTATGTGCACAGGCGGCTGGCCTCGCTCGAAGAGCGCCATGCCGTCGCTGCCTCGGGTCACCAGCACCGCCTGACACCCGAGCCGGCGCAACAGCTCGCGGCCGGCCGCCTCGAGCTTGCGGCGGTCGTGGCCGATCGTCACGCCGAGCGCGTCTTCGACCTCGGGCTCGTTCGGGGTCACCGCGGTCATGCCGCGGAAGCGCAGCAGCGCGAAGCGTGAGTCGACCGTGACCGGGATGCGCCGGCGGCGCGCGAAGGCGACCGCCGCGCGGACGAGCGCGGCGTCGAGCAGCCCACAGCCGTAGTCGCTCACGAGCACGCCGTCGACCGCACCGCGGAAGGAGCGCAGCGCGCGCTCGAGCGAGCGCCGCGCGGCGCTGCGCGCCGGCAGCGGCGCATAGGCGTCGAGCCGCACGATCTGCTGCTTCGTGGAGTGCGCGCGCCCGGCGAGGATGCGCGCCTTCACGGGCGTCGCGTAGCCGGGCGCATACGCGACGCCGGTCGTAGGAATGGTCTTCTCGCGCAGGAGTGCGCGCAGGTGCTTCCCGTGCGCATCCCTTCCCAGTACACCGAAGGGCAGCGGCCGAGCGCCGAGCGTCCGGATGTTGTGGACCGCGTTCGCCCCGCCGCCGAGCCGAACGTCCGTCACGTCGTGGCGCAGGATCAGGACCGGGGCCTCGCGGCTGATGCGCTCGACGCGGCCGTAAACGAACTCGTCGGCCACCAAGTCGGCGAGCACGAGGACGCGGCGCCCACGGAAGCGGCGCACCAGCGCCTCGAGCCTCCCGAGCTCGAGCCGATCGCCCCGTCCCCTCGCTCCCGCCCCCGCCCATACCCGTGCGCGTGCCCCCGCCCATGCCCGTGTGCGTGCCCGTGCCCGTGCCGTCTTCGCCCGGGCACTCCCCGATCGCGGCGTCACTCGCCGCCGCGGCCGAGGATCCGCTCGACCGCCTCCAGCAGGTTCTCGGCCACGAGGTCGGGCTGGCGCGACCAGCCCGGGGCGAGATAGGTGTGCTCGCCGAGCCCGTAGCCGCTCTTCACCAGGGCGCCCTGAGCGCCCGCGTTCCAGGCGAGCTGCAGGTCGGAGTGGCGGTCGCCGATCACCCACGAGCGTTGGAGGTCCGCGCCGAGCTCCGCCTCGGCCCGGCGCAGCAGGCCGGGGCGCGGCTTGCGGCAGTCGCAGTCGGTGCGGTACGGCGGCTCGCCGACACTCGGATGGTGCAGGCAGGCGTAGATCGCATCGAAGCGCGCGCCGCCCGACTCGACGCTCTTGCGCAGGCGCTCCTGCACCTCTTCGAACACCGACTCGGGGAAGTAGCCGCGCGCGACGCCCGCCTGGTTCGTGACCACGACCGCGAGCCACTCGGCGCGGTTGATCGCGCGCACGGCGTCCGCGGTCCATGGGTAGAGGCGGAAGCGATTCGGGTGGTTGACGTAGCCCACCTCGTGCGACAGCGTCCCGTCGCGGTCCATGAAGATCGCCGGCCGTCGGGTCATGCCGCGACGAGCTCCAACGCCGTGGCAGCGACGCGGTCGACGCTCACACGCGTCATGCAGCGGTGGTCGATCGGGCACTCGCGGAGCAGACACGGCGCGCACTCGGTCTCCTCGCGCACCACGCGCGCGTGCTCCGAGACCGGGGCCGTCTCCCTCCAGTCGGTCGAGCCGAACACGGCCACCAGCGGCGTGCCGAGCGCCGCGGCGAGGTGCATCGGGCCCGAGTCGTTGGTGAGCAGCAGGCGAAGCTGCTTCAGCACGCCGACGAGATCGGCGAGCGTCGTCTCGCCGCACAGCACGCGGGCCGCTCCTCCGAGCTGCGCCGCGACCTCTTCGCCGAGCAGCCGCTCGGCCGCAGCGCCGACGATGGCGACCCTCGCGCCGGTGCGGCGCGCCACGAGCGCGGCGGCGGCGGCGAAGCGCTCGGGCGGCCAGCGCTTGGCCGTGCCGTAGAAGGCCCCCGGGTTGACGCCGATCCAGGGGCCGGGATCGCCGAGCAGCGTGCGCCCGCGCTCGGCCCACGCGTCCGGGCACGCGAGCGAGGCGTCAGGCGGTCCAGAGACCGCGAGCCCCAGGCCGTCGAGCATCGCCCGATAGTAGTACACCTGGCTCTGGCCCCGGACGCTCGCGGGCACGGGACACGAGCGCGTCAGCAGCGCTCCGCGCGCGTCGGTCGCGTAGCCCCAACGCTCGGGAACGCCGGCGCGCCAGAGCGCGAGCGCGGTGGCGAACGAGTTCGGCAACAGCACGCCCAGGTCGAAGCGCTCGCGCAGGGTCGCGGCGTCCGCGGCGAACCCGCCGCTCTCGATCACTGCGTCGACCTCGGGCACGGCACGATAGAGCTCGGCGATCCAGGGCCGGGCGAGCACCTCGAGGCGCGCCGACAGGTAGCGCCGCCGCAGATCGCGGAGCGCGGGGAGAGACAGCACCACGTCGCCGATCCAGTTCGGCGCGCGGACCAGCAGACGCTCGGGGTCGCTCATGCGCGGCCCTCCGGGGTGTCGGAACGAGGAGGCGGAGCCGTGCCTGGACCGGGGGCCGAGCCGGGGACCGCGGTTGGGCCAGGACCGGGGGCCGGACTGAGGACCGTACCGGGAACGGCGCTCGGGCCAGGACCGGAGCTCGACGCAACTGAGGATCCCTCGAGACCCGGAGCCAATGAGGTCTCGAGGGATGGGAAGGGCTGCGTCTTCCAGCGCCGGTGCAGCCACAGCCACTGGTCGGGGTCCTCCCGGACCCAGCCTTCGATGAGCGACGTGAGCTGCTGTGTGAGAGCCGCGACGTCCTCGTCACGCCGGCCCGATCCCGTCCACTCGACTATGGGGCCGTACACCATGCGGTAGCGCCCGTCGGCGCGCCGCACGCAGTGCGCCGGAACGATCGGGCAACCCGTCTTGATCGCGAGCGCGGCGGCCACAGTCGTCGTGCACGCGGGCCTCCCGAAGAAGCGGACGAAAATGCCGTCCTTCGCCTGCACGTTCTGGTCGAGCATGATGCCGACCTGCCGCCCGTCGCGCAGCGTCTTCAGGATCTGCGCCAGCGCCTTCTGCTTGTAGATCACGACGTTGCCGGTCGAGGTGCGGAATGAAACGAGCCGCCGGTCGAGCGCCGGGTTGTCGAGCGGGCGGGCGACCACGGCCAAGGGGCCGATGAGAAGCGCAGTGGCGACACCCTGGAGCTCCCAGTTGCCGAGGTGCGCGATCGGGCTGATCACTCCGCGGCCCCGTGCGAGCGCGGCCTTCAAGTCGTCGAGGCCTTCGACCTCCGTGAGCGCCACGAGCTGCTCCACCGGGCGGCCTTCCATCCACAAGATGTCGAGCAGGACCATCGCGAAGTGCGCGTAGACGCCGCGCGCCGTGGCCTGAACACGCGCCTCGTCCCACTCGGGGAACGCGCGGCGCAGATTGTCGGAGGCGATCCGAACATGGCGGCGGTCGAGCGCGGCCCAGATCCGCCCGAGGCCACGGCCGATCGCCGCCACGAGCCGGCGCGGCAGGCGACGGACGGTCGCCGAAACGACGGCGGCCGCCGCCGCTTCGAGCACGTGGCGCCGCGCCCGCGTCACGCGGCACTCCGCACGGCCGCGAGCAGGAGCTCGCGCAGCCGCGGCTCGTCCGACACCCTGGCCTCGACGCGCAGCACGATCACGGGCAGGCCGGGTTGCGGCAGGCCCTCGAGGCGGACTGCGTCCTTAGCGGTGGTCACGATCGCCTCCGCGCCCGCGGCGCGCGCCTGCTCCGCGGCGGCGCCGAGCTCGTCGGTCCGGAAGCGGTGATGATCGCGGAAGAACGCACGGCCCACGACGGCGATGCCGGCCTTGGTCACGTCCTGCTCGATGCGCTCCGGCCGAGCGATCGCTGCGAGCAGGAACGCGCGCGCGGGAGGAGCGGTCTCGGCGCCCCGCAGGGTGCGCCAGCCGGCCAGGCGGCGCTCGACCCGGAAGCTGCGCTCGGGCCCGAGGCGCGTCTCGAGCGCGCGCAGCTCCGGCTCGGAGGCGGCCTCGAGCCGCGTCAGCAGCACGAGGTCGGCACGGGCGAGAGCGGCCGGCCGCTCGCGCAGCCGTCCCGCGGGCAGCGGCTCGTCCTCGAGATCACGGACGTCGAGGCACACGAGGTCGAGGTCGCGCTCGAGACGCAGGTGCTGGAAGCCGTCGTCGAGCACGTGGACGCGCCGGCCGAAGCGGGCCTCGACGGCGCGCCCGACGACGTCGCGCCGTGTGCCGACCGCCACCACCACGCCGGGCAGTGAGCGCGCGAGCATCACCGGCTCGTCGCCGGCCTCGGCCGCCGACGCGAGGACACTCGTGCCGTCGCTCACGACGAGCGCCTCGCCCGAGAAGCGGCCGCCGTAGCCGCGGCTCAGGACCGCGACCGGCTCGCCCGCGGCCGTCAGGATCTCGGCGACGCGCTGGACGACGGGCGTCTTGCCGCTTCCGCCGATCCCCAGGTTGCCGACGCTCACGACCGGGCTCGCGAGCCGGTGGCGCGGTAGCAGGCCGCGCCGGTACGCCTCGACCCGGAGCGCAGCGATCGCACCGAACGCGGTCCCCAGCAGGCGCCTCACGCGAGGAGGGGCGCCAGCGCGTCGGTCGTGCGGCTCACCGCGCCACGGTTCTTGCCGATGAGATCGCGGGCCCGCTCGCCCAGGCCGCGCCGCCGCGGCTCGTCGAGCATCAAGGCGGAGACCTCGCGCCCCAGCTCGTCGGCGGAGGCCACCTGCACCATCGCGCTCTCGGCCCGGAACGTGTCGGCGATCTCCTGGAAGTTCTCCATATACGGACCGACGAGCACGGGCTTGCCGGCGATCGCGGGCTCGAGGATGTTGTGGCCGCCCGAGGGCACGAGGCTGCCGCCCACGAACACGACGCTCGCCAGGGAGTAGACCTGCGCCAGCTCGCCTAGGGTATCGAGCAGCAGCACCTCGCCGTCGGCCCACGCCGCAGGATCGAGCGCACTCCGGCGCAGGCAGCGGAAGCCGGCCTGCTCGATCAGGCCCGGCACCAGGGAGAAGCGCTCGGGATGGCGCGGGGCCAAGAGCAGGCGCGCCTGCGGGACGCGCTCGCGCACGCGGTGGAACGCCTTCAGGACGAGCTCCTCCTCGCCGCCGACCGTGCTGCCCGCGACCCACAGCGGGCGCGGCATGCTGCCGCCATGGATCAGGCGCGTCAGCCGCTCCGGCGGCCGCCCGGCCTCGACCGCGTCGAACTTGAGGTTGCCGGTGACCTTCACGCGCTCGGGCGGCGCGGCCATCGCGCGGATGCGCTCGGCGTGCGCCTCGCCCTGCATCAGGAACAGGTCGATCTCGGAGAGCACCGAGGCGAGCAAGCGTCGCACGCGCCTGTAGCGCGGGAACGAGCGCGGCGAGATGCGCCCGTTGACGAGCGCCACGCGCGTGCCGCGGCGGCTCGCCTCGTGGATCAGGTTCGGCCAGAGCTCCGTCTCGACCAGCAGCAGCAGCGAGGGGTTCACCACTTCGAGCGCGCGCCGCACGGCGTGAGGAAAATCGAACGGTGCAAAGAACAAGCCGTCGAGGCCGCGCACGCTCTTTTTCGCGACCTCGTTGCCCGTAAGCGTGGTCGTCGACAGGAACAGGCGGTGCCCGGGGAAGCGCTCGCGCAGCGCGGGCACCAGCGGACGGGCCGCGAGCACCTCGCCCACCGAGACGGCGTGGATCCAGATCGAGCGGTCGCCATCGAGGTTGAGGTAAACGGGCAGCCGGCCCATCCGTTCCCGGAACGTCCGCAGGTACTTCCCGGAGGACCGCCCCTTCCAGAGAAACCAGGGCAGGCCGAGCACGAAGCCGAGCGCGAGAACGACGCTGTAGAGGATGTGCACCTGGCGTGTCTTGGCCCGCAGTCGAGGGAGCGGCGAACCGCTGCAATTATAACGTCAGCCGGGCGAAAGGGCCTTTCGAGCGCCCTTTCGCTCGTCGGGCAGGAAACCCTGCAACCCGTACTGTCGGATGGGTTCGGGGGCGCAAGCACTGTGGGAGGCCCTGAGCCCTGCGGGAGGAACGGCTCTCATGGCGATGAAGATCGTGGCCGAGCGCAACAACTGCAGTGGGTGCGAGCCGGAGTGCTTCAACACGACCATGACCTCGGGGCAGCTCAAGCTTGCTGGCCAAGTACGCGGGCCTGCACCAGGCAGGCGCTGGGTCATGCGATGTCTCTGGGCATGACCGCGCTTCAGTGGATGCGCAGGCCAGCAGGGAAGGCTGGTGGGAACGAACGCCCGCATCGAGTGTCTCGGCTCGGCAGCGCCTTGCGGCCACAGTTCAGGGTAGCGTCCCTCGTGGGTCACATCTGACGCGGCCGTCGGCGCGAGCGTCTAGCCGAGCTGGCCTCCTCAACTCGCCCCGGGGCGAGTTGGCGCCACCCTCAGCGCCTACCCGCCGAACGACGGACGCCTCCCTGACGGCGGGCACGTACAGCCCGAACGCACGCTCGGCCTCGTGGACGTTGTGGCCGCGGCAGCGCAGGGACAGGTTGGCCGCGGTCGTCTCTCCCCCGATGGCGTAGGGGTCGGCGTGGTGGAATTCCAGGAAGACGCGCTCGCGGCAGCGCCGGCCGTTCCTCCCTCCGAACGCACACTGGCCGCCGTCCCGCAGCCACACGGCACGCTTGACGTCTCCTCACTTCTTCGTGCAATGAGGAGGCGAAGACGGTTTCACAAATCCAAGGAAGCAATACTCACGTCGCGGGCGTCAGGCGAGGGTGGTTGAGTCGCGGTCGGGAGGGCGGCGCGTACTTCCGGTCTATCCGGACGCCGCCGGAATGCGGCGAGATGAATCCATGTGGTTCGTCGGCTCACGGGCGCTGCTGAAGGTCGACGGACTGGCCAGGCCGCAGCAGCGTGATGAGGAGTCGATCCGGTCCTGCTGCGTCCACCAGCATGGCCGCGCCGCCGACGACTTCGGCGTGACGGCCCGCGGTCAGGAGCAGCGCGGTGTCTTCGTGGGAAGCGCCGGCGAGTTGCAAGCGCGCGGGCGCTGGTGCTTACTGACGCCGCGAGGAACGCGCATGAAGCCAGCCTTGATCGTGCACGGCGGCTGCGGCACGCCGCCTCCTGGAGAGGAGGGACCCCGCAAGGTCGCCTGCGAGCGCGCGGCGGAGGCCGGGTGGAAGGTGCTTCTCACCGAAGGCAGCGCGCTCGATGCGGTCGAAGCGGCGGTGCGGGCGCTCGAGGACGAGCCCCTGCTGAACGCCGGCACCGGCTCCTACCTGCAGGCCGACGGCGTCGCCCGTCTCGACGCGAGCCTGATGACCGACGACGGGCGCGCCGGCGCGGTGGCGCAGGTGCCGCTGCTCCCCCACCCCGTGAGCCTCGCTCGCTACCTGCTGGAGCACGACGCGCACGTGATGCTCGCGGGGCCCGAGGCCCTTGCGCTCGCCGCCCGGCTCGGCCACGAGGTCGGCGTCGTCGCGACCCCCGCGAAGATCGCCTACTGGCAGGAGCACCTCGACGAGGCCTGCCGGCGCCTCGACTACGCGGCGATGGCCGCCGCCTGGAAGTGCTCTAACCCGCGGCTCGGGACGGTCGGTTGCGTGGCTCTCGACGCACGCGGACGCCTCGCCGCCGGCACCTCGACCGGCGGCACAGGGCAGTGCTACCCCGGCCGCGTCGGCGACACGCCGATCATCGGGGCCGGCACCTACTGCACGCCGCGCGTGGGCGTCTCGATGACGGGCGTCGGAGAGCGGATCCTGGTCAAGCTGGCGGCCAAGCGCCTCGCGGACCTGGCGGGCGACGGCGTGCCGCTCGAAGCGGCCACGCGCCGCGTGCTCGACGAGGTCGGGCCGGGCGCGGGCCTGATCGCGCTGGGCGCGGACGGCACGATCGTCGAGGAGCGCAACACGCCCTTCCTGGCGGCCGCGCGGCGCGCCTCGTAGAATCAGGGCGATGGCCCAGGACTGGCTCAAGGAGCGCCGCCCTCCGAGCGTCGACGAGCTTGTCGCCACCGGGAAGTACGCGCAGGCCGCCGCGGTACTCCGGGCGGAGATGCAGGGCCGCCCCCCCACGCTCAGCGAGCGGCTGCGGCTCGCCGACCTCCTGGTCCTCGCCGATCGCGGGCGCGACGCCGTGCCGATCCTACTGGCGGTCGCCGACGACATGGCGCGCTACGGGATGGGCGAGCGGGCGCTCGAGGCGCTGCGCCGGGCGGACGCGATCGAGCCCGGGCACGCCGCCGTCCGCAAGCGCTTCGAGTCGATAGCACGGACGGCCCGCGCCAAGATGGCCGCGGCCGAGGCGATCTCGCGCGGCCTCGACGCCAAGACTGACCCGGCCGTCGACCCTCCGGCGCAGCCCCGTCCGGGAGGCCTGACCGACGCTGCCCCGGAGGGTGCGCTCGAAGTCGATCGCGAGCTCTTCGCATTCGCCCAGGAGCTCGGGAGACGCCCCGGAGAGGGACGCGAGCGGCTAGCGGCGGCACTGTTCTCCGACATCCAGCGCTATCTCTTCCGCCGCACGCAAGAGGGCCTCCACCGTCGCCGCCATCCGGCGGGCGGGATCGTGCTGAACGAGGGCGACCCGGGAGAAAGCATCTTCCTCCTCGCGAAAGGCAGCGTGCGCGTGCTGGTGATCGGTGGACACGGCCGTCCGCTCGAGATCCGGAGGCTGGATGCGCCGGATTTCTTCGGCGAGGTGGCGGCGCTCTCAGGCCAGCCGCGCTCGGCGACGGTGGTGGCCGTGAGCGAGTGCGAGCTGCTCGAGATCGATCGTTGGGCGCTCGAGCGCCTGGTCGAAGCGCGTCCCGCGGCCAAGCCGATCCTCGAGGGCGCGAGCGAAGGCCGCACGCACAGCCCCGAGGAGGCCGCGGTCCGATCGCTGCCCGAAATGGTGAGCCCGGATCAGGCAGACGCGGTGCTGGCCGCGCACTTCGGCGGCACGTCTTGGAGTCCGCGGGTCCGGCTTCACCTCGCCAAGCAGATGCTGGACGCGGGCCTCGAGAAGGACGCCCTCACCGTGATCGCGAGCGTCGCGGAGGAGCTGGCGCAGTCTGGTCACGCCGATGCCGCCATCACGATCCTCAAGCGCGTCGACCAAGCGCGTCGCCACGGCGAGCGCCCCGCGAAGCCGCGCGCGGTGACCGAGGCCGCGTTCCGGACCTGGGTCGGCTCGATGGCGAAGGAAGCGGAGGGCCTATCGGGCCGACCCGCGTCCCCCGCGGAAGAGAAAAAAGCAGACCAGAAGCGCGACGGCTAACGCGACGAGCTCGCCGGCTTCCCCGGTGATCCGCGCCGTGAGCGGCTTGGGCACGCTGCCCCCGGCCACGAGCGCGGCGACGACCACCCCCGCGAGACCCTCGCCCGCGACGAGCCCCGACGCCGCCAGCACGCCGGTGTCGGCGCGACCCTTCGCCGCGGGACCCCCTCCGTATGGCAGACCATCTACCGGGGGCAGGCCGCGGCCGCGCTCGGCGAGCGCGCGCACGCAGCCGCCGACGTAGAGCGGCGCCATCGTCGCGAGCGGGAGGTAGACGCCGATCGCGAAGGCCAGGCCGGAGACGCCGCACAGCATCGCGCCGATCGAGAGCCCCGCACCGGTGAGCACGAGGCCCCAGGGCAGCTCGCCTGCGAGGACGCCCTCGATGATCGTCTTCATCAGCGTGGCTTGCGGCGCGGGAATGTCGCGCGAGCCGAACTCGTAAGCTCTTCCGAGCAGAAGCACCGTGGCGGCGACGGCCCAGCACGCGCACGCGGCGCCGATCACCTGGCCGAGCTGCTGGCGCGCGGGGGTGGCTCCCACCAGCCAGCCGGTCTTGAGGTCCTGCGAGATGTCGCCGGCCTTGCTGGCGGCGATCGCCACGATCGTGCCGACCGTCAGCACGCCCGCGCGGGCGCCCGCGTCGACCCAGCCGGCGGCCGCGAACACGCCGGCCGTCCCGAGCAGCGTCACGAGCGCGATCCCGGACGTGGGCTGCGACGAGACGCCCACGATCCCGACGATGCGTGCGGCGACGGTCACGAACAGCACGCCGAAGACACCGACTCCCGCGGCGCACACGGCGCGTTGCAGGGGGCTGAGGTTTCCGGCGAAAACCCCCGGGACGAGCCCCGCCACGAGCACGACCGTCGCGACGCCGCCGAACACGAACCAGGCCGGCAGGTCGCGATCGGTGCGCTCGCTCGACTGGGCCGTGCCGCTCGCGTCCTTGCGAAGGCCGCGCGCGACGGCGACGAAGGCGTCCGCCATCGTGGGCAGGCCGCGCAGCACCGTGAGGATCCCGGCGCTGGCGACGGCCCCGGCGCCGACATAGCGCACGTAGCGCGCCCAGATCGCGGTCGCGTCCATCTGGCTCACGAGCTTCTGCGGCTCCGGGTAGAGCGGCGCCTGAAGGCTCGCGCCCAGCCAGGCAATGAGCGGCGTGAGCGTCACCGCGGAGATGAGCGCGCCCGCGACACACACCGACGCCTGCCGGTAGCCCAGAATGTACCCCACGCCGAGGAGCGCCGGCGCGACCTCGAGCGCCAGCTCGGCCTTGGGCAGCACGGGGAGCGCCGCGCGCAGCTCGCCGGGGAAGAGATGGGCCAGCGAGATCAGCAGCTTGACGGCCGCGCCAACCGCCATTCCGCGGAAGATCCACGCGCTCGTCGACGCGCCGCCTTCCGCGTCGCCGCTCGTCGCGCGCAGCACCTCGGCGCAGGCGGTGCCTTCGGGATATGGCAGCTCATCGTGGGCCTTCACGATCAGCAGCCGCCGCAGCGGGATCATCGCGCTGAGCCCGAGCAGCGCACCGAGGAACGCGAGCACCACGACCTGGTGGTACGGGGGCACGAGGCCCCACAGGAAGAGCGCGGGAATCGTGAAGATGGTCCCGGTCGCGAGCGACGTCGACGCCGAGGCTACCGTCTGCGACAGGTTCGCCTCGAGGATCGTGCCGCCCGAGCGGAACAGCCGGAACGCCGCGACCGTCATCACCGCCGCCGGGATCGAGGCGGAGACGGTCATCCCGACACGCAAGCCCAGGTACGCGTTCGCGGCGCCGAACACGATCCCGAGCACGACTCCCGTGAGCACGGCCTTGAGCGTGAACTCGGCAGCGCCTTCCTGGCGAGACATGCGGCGGATCATGGACCACGCGCTGGGAGCGATGCAACGGCCTGCGAGCAACTGGCAGCGGAATGCCCTGCCGGTCGCCCCTCGCCACGAGGTCGTGCGAAAAACGCACGACATGGCCGCGGAGAGCCCGCCCCTGCCTGGGGCGCCGAACGCGCGTGGGGCGCGAAGCAATCCCGGCATGGCCAGCCACATGTGCGCGCGCAGGAGTCCGTTGTGCGAGATGAAAGCCGCTGCTGGCACTCACAACTCCATTGCATGCCTGTCGCACGTCCTGGTCGCCCCGCGTCACGAATCTGAAGCGCGTGTTTCTTGTGTCGCGAACGAGCCGTCGGCTAGACTGCGGGTTCGACTGATCGACTGATACGGGGAGAGTGACGCGATGGCAATCCGAGTGGGGATCAACGGCTTCGGGCGGATCGGGCGGCTGGTGTTCCAGGCGCTCTGCGACCAGGGCCTGTTGGGCAAGGAGATCGACGTGGTGGGCGTCGTCGACATCGCAACCGACGCCGACTACTTCGCCTACCAGATGAAGTACGACTCGGTCCACGGCCGCTTCAAGCACGCGCTCTCCGCGAGGAAGAGCAGCCCGACGGCCGAGGCCAACGACGTGCTCGTGGTCGGCTCGGACGCGGTCAAGTGCGTGATGGCCGCGAAAGACCCGAGCCAGCTGCCCTGGAAGGAGCTCGGCGCCGACTACGTGATCGAGTCGACCGGCCTGTTCACCGACTCCGAGAAGGCGAAGGGCCACCTCGCCGCCGGAGCGAAGAAGGTGATCATCTCGGCGCCCGGCAAGGGCGACGTGAAGACGCTGCTGATCGGCGTCAACGAGGCCGAGTACGACCCCGCCAAGCACCACATCGTCTCGAACGCGTCGTGCACCACCAACTGCCTGGCGCCCGTCGTGCACGTGCTGCTCAAGGAAGGCATCGGGATCGAGACGGGTCTCATGACCACGATCCACAGCTACACCGCGACGCAGAAGACGGTCGACGGCCCTTCGAAGAAGGACTGGCGCGGCGGCCGCGCGGCCGCGATCAACATCATCCCGTCGTCGACCGGCGCCGCGAAGGCCGTGGGCGAGGTACTGCCGGCGACCAAGGGCAAGCTCACCGGCATGTCGTTCCGCGTCCCGACTGCCGACGTCTCCGTCGTGGACCTCACGTTCCGCGCGGCGAAGGACACTTCGATCGAGGAGATCGACGGCCTCTTGAAGAAAGCGAGTGAGAGCTACCTGAAGGGCATCCTGGGCTACACCAACGAAGAGGTCGTCTCGACCGACTTCATCCACGACCCACGCTCCTCGATCTACGACTCGCTCGCCACGCTGCAGAACAACCTCCCGGGCGAGAAGCGCTTCTTCAAGCTGGTCTCCTGGTACGACAACGAGTGGGGCTACTCGAACCGCTGCGTGGATCTCCTCCGCTACATCGCGAAGCGGGACGGCGCTTCGTAACCACGGCCATGGCCAAGCTCTTCATCGAGGACATAGCACTCGCGGGCCGGCGCGCCTTGATGCGCGTCGACTTCAACGTGCCGCTCCAGGACGGAAAGGTCGAGAACGACAAGCGCCTGCGCGCCTCGCTGCCCTCGATCCGCTACGTGCTCGGCCAGGGCGCGAGCCTGGTGCTGATGAGCCATCTCGGCCGCCCCGACGGACACAAGCTGCCGAAGTACTCGCTCGAGCCGGTGGCGGCGAAGCTATCGGAGCTCCTCGGCCGGCCGGTCCAGTTCCTGGGCGACTGCGTGGGCCGCGAGGTCGAAAGGGCCTGCGCGGCTCTGAAGCGCGGCGAGGTCGCCCTCCTCGAGAACCTGCGCTTCCACATCGAGGAGGAGGGCAAGGTCAAGAAAGAGGACGGCAGCTCGGTCAAGGCCGATCCGGAAGCCGTGAAGGCCTTCCGCGCCTCGCTCACGCGGCTCGGCGACGTCTACGTCAACGACGCCTTCGGCACCGCCCACCGCGCCCACAGCTCGATCACCGGCATAGCACTGGAGCAGCGCGCGGCCGGCTACCTGATGAAGAAGGAGCTCGACTTCCTGGGCGACGCGGTCGACCACCCGAGGCGGCCGTTCCTGGCGATCATCGGCGGCGCGAAGGTCTCGGGGAAAATCGACGTGATCGAGGCGCTGCTGCCGAAGGTGGACACACTGATCGTCGGCGGCGGCATGGCCTTCACTTTCTACAAAGCGCAGGGAAGCCAGACCGGCGGCTCGCTCGTCGAGGACGACCGGGTCGAGATGGCGCGGGCGCTCCTCGCCAAGGCCGGCGGCACGCTCGTGCTGCCGGCGGACACGGTCGTGACCGACGCCTTCGACTTCGACGCGCGCACGGTCGGCACGCTGAAGACCGTCCCCTGGGACGGCATCGGCGCGACGGACATCGGCGTCGACATCGGTGAGGCGAGCCGCGTGAGGTTCGCCGGGATCGTGAAGCGTGCACGGACCGTCGTCTGGAACGGGCCGATGGGCGTCTTCGAGATCCCGGAAACGGCGAAGGGCACGCTCGCGGTCGCGCAGGCGCTGGCCGACGCCACGGCGCAGGGCGCCGTCACGGTGGTGGGCGGCGGCGACTCGGTCGCGGCGATCGAGAAGAACGGTCTCGCCGACCAGGTGTCGCACGTCTCGACCGGCGGCGGCGCCTCGCTCGAGTTCCTCGAGGGTAAGGAGCTGCCGGGCGTGGCTTATTTGAGCAACAAATGAAAAGACTCCGGGCGCGCCTGAAACGGCTCCGGGCACGCCGCGTCGGACGCGCCTCCGGCCGCTCACGAGAGATCCACACATGCGCCGCAAGCTGATCGCCGGCAACTGGAAGATGCACAAGAACGTCGCCGAGGCCGTGGCCCTCGTCGAGGAGCTCAAGAGCGCCGTCGCCGGCGCCCCCGCCGATGCGCTCGTCGCGCCGCCCTTCACGGCTCTCGCGGCCGTCGTGGGCGCAGCCAGGGGCAGCACCGTCGCCGTGGCCGCCCAGAACATGCACTTCGAGAAGGAGGGCGCCTTCACGGGCGAGGTCTCGGCGGCGATGCTGCGAGACATCGGCATCACGCATGTGATCCTGGGCCATTCCGAGCGGCGCCAGTACTTCGGCGAGACCGACGAAGGCGTCGCGAAGAAGACGAAAGTCGCGCTCGCGAGCGGCCTCACCCCGATCTCGTGCGTGGGCGAAACATTCGCCGAGCGCGAGGCGGGCCGGACGATGGAGGTCGTAGGTCGCGAGCTGGATGCGATCCTCGATGCGGTTACGGCTGACGAGGCGAAGCGTGTGGTGCTCGCCTACGAGCCCGTGTGGGCGATCGGCACGGGCAAGGTCGCGACGCCGGAGCAGGCGCAGGAGGTCCACGCCTTCATCCGCTCGCGGATCGCCTCGAGGCACGGCCTGCCGCTAGCCGACGCGCTGCGAATCCTCTACGGCGGCAGCGTCAAGCCCGACAACGTGAAGGGCCTGATGGCGCTCCCCGACGTCGACGGTGCCCTCGTCGGCGGCGCCTCGCTCAAGGCCGACTCGTTCCTGCGGCTTGTGCATTACGACCGGCCGTAGGCTGGCTCGCGTTCGCGAGGAACGCCCGCGCGTGCGCGACCTCGGGCCGGACCGTGTCCTTTGCCACCATCGCCGCGAGCTCGGCATAGTGCCGCCGCGCGATGTCGCGCTCGCCGGCCTGCTCGGCTGCGCGGCCGGCGCCGTAGAGGCTGTTGAGCCGCCCGGGATTCAGCTTCAAGCAGCCCTCGTACTCGACGAGCGCCTCTTTGGCTCTCCCCCGCTCCAGCAGGAAGTCGGCGAGCATCTCGCGGGCGGGCAGCAGCGACCCGGGGCTCACCGGGTGCTTGCCGAGCGCGTCGTCGGCATCGGCCGCCTCGCGCAGCAGCCGCTCCGCCTCGTCGGCTCGGCTCTCCGCGAACGCCACCCATCCCCGGACGGCCTGTAGCTGCATGCCAGCTTGCCGCGCGAAGTACTGCTGCCGCGGGTCCGTCATTCCCCTCGCGAGCTCTTCGAGGCGGGCCATCGCCTGGCGCGCCTCCGAGGCGCGTCCCCCGCGCGCGGCCCCCAGGGCGCGTGCGAACGCGAGGTGCGCGGCGCCGAACGTGAACGTATCGAGCGAGAGCGAGCGCGGCTCGACGAGCGCCGCCGCCTCGGCCCATTGCCGGCGCTCGAGGGCGTAGCGCGCCGGCACCGCGCCGATCGCGTACGCGGCGGCGAAGTCCACCGCGGGGTACGTGCCACGCACCGCCTGGGTGGTCGCGAGCACCTCAGAGGCCCGGCGGTCGTCGCCGCGCTGCAGGTAGCCGTACACCAGGTAGTCGAGCGCGTGCAGCTCCTCGAAGGAGGTGGCCTCGGGATGGTGGCGGGCGGCATGCTGTCGCGCCGCGTCGGCCGACGAGAGGTTCGAGGCGATCACGTCGTTCCACATCCCGAGCCGCGTGAAGATGTGGGACGGCATGTGCAGCACGTGCGGCACCCACGGCGCGATCGCGGCGTACGCCTGCGCCGCCTTGAGGCCGCGCGCCGCCACCTTGGGATAGTCGTAGCCGTGGATCAGGTAGTGCATGACGCCCGGGTGGTTCGGGTTCGTGGCGTAGAAAGTCTCCAGCATCTCGGTGGCCCGCGTGGGGTTCTTCAAGGTGGCGTCGGTGGGCGGAGACGTAGCGAGCAGCGCGAGCGCGTAGAAGCTCGCGACCTCGACGTCCCGGGGGTGCTCGGCAAAGAGCCGCTCCATGGCCTTCTCGTAGGCCAGGGCTCGGGCGGCGTGCTCGGCCCCTCCGGTGAGCCCGTGACAGGACTGGCCGGCCTCGCCCGCGCCTCTTGCCGCGGCTCCGCTCGCCGCCGGGTCCGCGTAGTAGGCGGAGAGAGCCGCGATCAGGCCGCGCTCGACGTCGGTGCGGCTCCCGGTCGCCCTGGCACGCTCGATCGCCTGGCGGCCCGCCGCGCGCTCGTCCGGTGTGGGTGGCGTCCAGATCGGGTGCCACCAGGTCATGGCGACACCCCAGTGCGAGAGCGCGCAGCCCGGATCCTTCGCGGCGACCTCGGTGAAGACGCGCCGCGCTTCCTCGTAGAAGAAGGAGTGGAGCAGCGCCGTGGCGCGCTCGATGCCGGCCTGGGCGTCCGGGCCACAGGAGCTGCGGAGCGTCACGCTCCCTACGGACCGCAGGTCGCCGAGTCTCGTCCCCGGGACGGCGTCCGACCCGCCCCCCAAGGCGCTGGCGACCGGCGCCACGAGGGCGAGAAACGTCACGAGCATCGCGGAGCGTGAGCTCATGGAATTCCTCCTCGGTTCGCTTGGAACGGTGTGGTTATCGTCCGTGATGATACAGCTGTGGCACCCGCGGGCGGCGTTTGCTAGACTCTGGGGTTTGGCGGACCTTTCGTGATACGAAGAAGCGAGGCTCGGCGGCGCATATGGCATTTCTTTTCTATCTGATCGTTTTGCTGCACGTGGTCGCGTGCCTGTTCCTGATCGCCGTCGTGCTGCTGCAGCAGGGCAAGGGCCAGGACCTGGCGAGCGCTTTCGGCGGCGGCGGCACCCAGACGGCCTTCGGTCCCCGCGGCTCGGCGACCGTCCTGTCGCGCGCGACCACGATCCTGGCAGGGCTCTTCATGGTGACGAGCCTGGCGCTGACGATCGTGCGACCCAAATCGAGCGGCGTGCTCGACCAGGTACCGGAGGCCGCGGCGAGCCCGAGCCCCGCCGCGAGCGCGGCTGCGACGACTCCCGCCCCGGCGGCCCAGGCGCCCGCCTCGGCGCCCGCCGAAGCTCCGGCCGCGACCCCCCCGGCGCCTTCGCCCGCTTCGAAGTAGCGGCAAGCCCCGGCCGGCTCGAGGCGCCCCGCGTTCCTCAGTTGCCGGCGGGCGGAGGCTGTGCGGCCGCGGTCACCGGCACCGGCGGCCCCACGCTGAACGGCTCGCGGATCTCCATCGACTGGCCCGCGAGCTCGTCGCGGATCGTCATCAGGATCTCGTAGTCCCCCGGCGCCGCGTCGTTCAGCCGGAACCCGAAGAGACGCGTCAGCTTCCCGAGCGACGTCGGGGTGATGACGGAGGGCTCCATGCCGGTCAGGATGCTGCCGTCGGCGCGCCGCACCAGGTAGCCCTGTACGACCCTGGGCATTCCCGTCTTCTCGTCGGGCTTGGCGCCGTAGACCTCGAACTGGCAGCGCAAGTCCGAGCCGGTCGCGAACTCGCGTCGCGCGAGTGGGACGAGCGGCCCCCCGGGCAGGCCCTCCGCGATCACGGCGTTGGGGCTCTGCGGGGTATCGCTCAGGACGGGCGTCGAGGCGCGCAGCGTGCCGAGCGACGGCACCTCGAACTCGTGGATCACGGTCCCGATGCGCTTGCTGCGGGTGTCGCGCACCACGATCTTGGCCTGGTAGTCGCCGCTCTTGAGCTCGAAGTCGCGCGTGATCGGGAACCAGAAGCGCGTGTAGCGGTCGCGCGTGGCGGGCTGCATCTTCATCGAGATGCCCTGGTCGTAGCGGAAGAACTCGCCGCTCGCGCGGTGCGCGACCACCAGCAGGAACTGCAGGTCGCCCAGGCTGCGTCCGTCCTTCTCCTCGAAATCGAGCCCGCGGATGTCGACCTCGGTCGTCACCAGCACCGCCGCCTTGCCTAGCGTCTTCTCGTCGCCCACGAAGTGCGTCATGCGCAGCGCGATGCCGTCGACCGCCCACGGCGAGTCGAGCGCGCTCTGGACCTCGGGGTCGACCCCCTTCTTCACCGTGAGCGCGCTCTTTCCCGATGCCGTCGGCGCGAAGTAGCCCTTGCGCGCCCGTAGCACGCGGCCCTTGCCGCTCGCGAGCTTGACCTGGATCTTGCGGAATTTGCCGTCGCGCGCGGTGTTCGTGGGAACGTAGCCGAGCAGGTAGTAGACGCGCGTCTCGTCGGCGATGCGCTGGATGCCTTTCGAGAGGTCGTTGGTGTTGCGGACCGTGAAGCCCCCGCTCTCGCTCGAGACCACTTCCGAGCCGGCCACCGCGTCGAAGGTCTCGGCGAATGCGAAGCCCACGTCCTGCTCGGGCAGCGCCGGCCCGAACTGCGCGGTCATCGCGACCGGGACGCCCTCGAGGCCGCGCGCGTTCACGAAGTAGATCGCGGTGTTCGCGCGCCGCGCCGCGTTGTTGACGCGCTTGAACTCGTCGAGGTTGATGTCGTGGATGAAGCCCTCGGAGACGAGGATCAGCGACTTGCGGCCCCGGGCGCCGGCGAGGCCGTTGAGCGCCCGCTCGATCGCGTCGAGCGTGATGCGCATGCGGGTCGTGGCCTGGAAGTAGACCTCGGCCGCGCGGCCGCTCACGTACGGGTCGTCGCTGGTGCCGGCGCGCAGCGAGTCCGAGCCGCTGCCGCGCTGCGCCGCCTGGCTCACACCGTAGGTTTCGAAGCGCCGCAGCACGCGCTCGACCACGGTCGGGTCGCGGTAGACGTGGATCCGCAGCGCCTCGTAGTCGGACATCCGCTCGGGAGAGTGGTCGGGGATGTAGCGCCCGTCGAAGCCCTTCACCATGTCGATCAGCTTCGAGCGGCCGGACTCCATACGCGCCGTCCACCAGGTCCCGCCGGAAGTCGTCAGCAGCGAGACGCGGTCGCCCTCGCGGGTGCCCTTCTCGAGGAAGCTCGCGACCGCGGCCTTCGATTGGTTGGCGCGCCAGGGCGTGATGTGGGTGTCGTCGAAGACGATCACGAAGGTGCGGGCGCGCTGCTCCTCGGGCGCGGTGTTGATCGAGACCTTCGGCGGCGGCGGTGCTTTCGCCGACGGCTGCTCGGGCAGCTCGACGGCCTCGAAGCTCACGACCTCCTGCCGGCCGCCGTCCTCGCTCACCAGCATGTCGGCCTGGGTCAGGCCACGGATCGGGACGCCCTTCTTGTCGGTGACCACGACGTCCACGATCACCTGCTCGAGCTGGGCCGGGAAGGTAGGCGTGTCGGGGGGCGGGGTCTGCGGCGCGGCCGCGCCAGCGGCGGCCTGGGGCGGGGCCGTGGACGGGGCCTTCTCCTGCGCCGAGAGGGCGGCCACCAGGGCCAGATTCAGCAGTGCGAACAGACGTCTCTTCATCGTCTCACTCCACCTTCACGTAGATTCGTCCGTCCTCGACCTTCACCTCGTACCGCTCGACCTTGAGCTCGGGGTCCACCACGTTCTCACCGGTCGTCACGTCGAAGGTGTAGTTGTGCCACGGACAACTCACCTGCGAGCCCTCCACGAAGCCCTGCCCGAGCGGTCCCCCGCGGTGGGGGCAACGGTTGGTCAGGGCGTGAAAACTCCCGCCGATGTTGAACAATGCGACCGCCTGGCTTCCCACCGTGACCTCGGCGGCCTGACCGGGCGGGAGGTCGGCCACGGAGAGAACGGGCACGAACTCGGACATCGACGCTCCTGGAGATCCCCCGAATCCAGTCTATACCAGGGGGGCGTCCTTCGTCCGGGGCGCGTCGGGCGCAGTAAGATGCGTTCGGTGTCAGAGGTACGAGCTATGTCCACACGACGAGCATTCCTGGGTCTCGTGGGAGGCGCGCCTCTCGTCGCCGCGTTCCGCGACGACGCGCTCGATCGCGTTCTCGCGGCGGGGCGCGGGACGCATGCAGCCGACGCCGCGGGCGTAGCGGCGGACGAGTCCTACTGGAGCGAGATCCAGCAGGCCTTCACCGTCAACCGCAGCTACCTCAACCTGAACAACGGCGGCGTGTGCCCGTCGCCGCGCATCGTGCAGGAGGCGATGAAGCGCTACCTCGACCTCTCCAACGAGGCGCCCGTCTACACGATGTGGCAGATGCTCGAGCCGCAGATCGAGTCGGTGCGGCGGGCGCTCGCGCGCGAGTTCGGCTGCGACCCCGAGGAGATGGCGATCACGCGCAACGCCAGCGAGGCGCTCGAGGCGGTCCAGCTCGGCCTCGAGCTCCGGCCGGGCGACGAGATCCTCACGACCACGCACGACTACCCGCGCATGCTCACCACCTGGCGCCAGCGCGAACGCCGCGACGGCGTCGTGCTGAAGACGATCTCGTTCCCGGTGCCGCCCCCGAGCCTCGACGACCTCTACGAGCGCTTCGAGCGGGCGGTCACGCCGCGCACGAAGGTGATCCTGGTCTGCCACATCACCAACCTGACCGGCCAGATCTTCCCCGTGAAGCGGATCTGCCGCATGGCGCGCGAGCGCGGCATCGAGGTGATCGTGGACGGCGCCCATGCCTTCGCCCACTTCCCCTTCACGCTCGAAGACCTCGACTGCGATTACTACGGCACCAGCCTCCACAAGTGGCTGTTCGCGCCCCACGGCACGGGCTTCCTGTACGTGCGGCGCTCGAGGATCGGCAAGCTGTGGCCGCTGATGGCGGCCGAGAAGAAGCAGGACCAGGACATCCGCAAGTTCGAGGAGATCGGCACGCACCCCGCGGCCAACCACAACGCGATCGCCGAAGCGCTCGTGTTCCACCATGGCATCGGAATCGAGCGCAAGGCCGCGCGCCTGCGCTACCTGCGCGACCGCTTCATGAAGAGGCTCGCCGCGTATCCCCGCGTGCGCGTCCACACCAGCTTCGACCCCGCGATGTCGTGCGGGATCGGCAACGTGCAGGTCGTGGGCATCGACAGCGTCGCGCTCGCGAAGCAGCTCTTCGACACGCGGCGCATCATCGTGGTGCCGATCCAGCACGACGAGTTCGAGGGCCTGCGCGTAACCCCCTGCGTCTACACCACGACCGACGAGGTCGACCGCTTCGCCGAGGCGATCGAGCAGGTGATCGCGAAGGGCCTTCCGGCCTGAGGCGGTGCCGCCGTGCCTGATCCCGTTCCCACCCCCAGCGGCCGCGGCCTGGTCCTGATCGTCGACGACGAGGAGTCGATCCGCTTCGGTGTCTCGGAGGTGCTGAGCCTCCACGGCTACGAGGTGGAGTCGGTCGGCGACGGAGAGGAAGCGCTCGCACGTCTCGCGGCCCGCCGCTTCGAGGCGGTGCTGAGCGACATCTCGATGCCGCGGATGAGCGGCGTCGAGCTGCTGCGCCGCGTCCGGGCGCTCGACTTCGACCTGCCCGTGATCCTGCTCACCGGCGACCCGCGGCTGGAGACGGCCATCGCGGCGGTCGAAGCGGGGGCGCTGCGCTACCTGCAGAAGCCGGTCTCTACGGCGGAGATCGAAAGCGCCCTCGAGAGCGCCGTTCGACTGTACCGGCTCGCGCGCTGGAAGCGGGACGCGCTCGCCTACCTGGGTGACCACCGGCTCGTCGCCGACGCGAGTGCGCTCGCGTGGGCGCTCGACGAGGCGCTCCAGGGCCTGTTCCTCGCCGCGCAGCCGATCGTGCGCGCGGGGGACGGCTCGCTGTACGGCCGCGAGCTGCTGCTGCGTTCGGCGACGCCGCGGCTGCCGGACCCAAGCGCCGTCCTCGAGGCGGCGGAGCGGCTCGGGCGGGTCCACGACGTCGGACGCGCCGTTCGGCGGCTGGCGGCGGCGGTGCGCATCCCCAAAGGCACGAGCCTGTTCGTCAACGTGCACAGCCTGGAGCTGGAGGACGACGAGCTCCACTCGGGTGAGAACCCGCTCGCCGGGGCCGCGCACGACGTGGTGCTCGAGGTGACCGAGCGCGGGCGCATCGACTCGGTGAGCGACCTCAACCACCGCATCGCGCGGCTGCGCGGGCTCGGGTACCGGATCGCCATCGACGACTTCGGCGCCGGCTACGCGGCGCTCAACAGCTTCGCGAGCCTGCGCCCCGACGTGGCGAAGCTCGACATGGCGCTGGTGCGCGGCGTCGACCGCGACCCGTACCGCCGCACGCTCGTCGCCTCCGTCAACGCGATGTGCCGCGACCTCGGGATCCTGGTCGTGGCCGAGGGCATCGAGACCGAGACCGAGCGTGCGACGCTGGTCGAGCTCGGCTGCGATTTGCTGCAGGGCTTCCTGATCGGCCTGCCGGCGCCCGTCTCGGACTGACCGGTGTTCGGCGGACAATCCCAAGTGCACGGGTGAACTCATGCGACCTGGGCGAGAGAATAGGCAGGGCAGAGGATCCGCGATCGTGGCTGTACTTGCGAGTATTGCTGCAATCTGCGTGGCCGTCGACTACCCCGCACTCGGACCAATCTACACGCCTGCGGTGCACCGAGTTCCGACTCGCTGTTCTCGGCCCAGCAACCTGGATGAAGCCCACCAAGTGCTCGCTCAGCTACTGGCGCCTGACCTCGTGGCGGAGCTCCGGGCCGGTTCCGAACAGGGGCGCACCAGCGCGAACGTTGTGGTAGGGCGGGAGCTCCGGAACATCTGGGGTCTTTGGAACGGCAGCGTCCTGCGCGATGACCTTGTGACCCAGGGTCTCCGGCATGCTGACGAAATGGCCGAGCTCATTCTGGTCACTTTTGGACGCTATCTGAATGGTGAGCCGCAACGCATGGCCGAAGAAGTAACCCGGCTTCGTGCTCGTGAGCTGCGTCCGACACCGCAATGCCCTCCTTGCATCCACGGCGGCACCTGCACGACGGCTCGGGTGCTCGACGCGCGGCTCGGACGAGACCGTGGCTTCTTGGTGCGCGATTGCTGCTGCGGTTTCCGGCCGCAGATCGTCGAGGGTGCCGTGAAGACCATAGCGTCCACCGGCGAAGTCGTGGTCGACCTGTCGATGGTTCCCCTCCTCTATGACCTGAGCTGTCGCGACAGCTTTGGGGCCGGCTCATAGGGGGCGGACGAGGCCGCCGCGGCCGACCTCGCATTGAACGCGGCTCCGGGAGATCATGTCCGAGTGGTCCCAGTTGGAGGTCACATGCAGCCGAAGAGCCAACGCGACGATCGGCTAGGCTGGTATCGAGGCCTGTTATGCGTGGTCTTCCTCTGCCTCGCTCCATCGGAGTCTTGGGCCATTGGAAAAGTCGGCGTCGGCTCGGGCCTGCCGTATGGAACTCCGTTGCTCGGAGTCGGGCTTGAGCTCGATTTGGGAAAGTACGTTGCCGCTCTGGGTGGGATTGGAGTCGGCAACTACGAAGCTCCCTGGGCATTCGGCGTGAGGCTGATTCTGGCGCGTCCGGGGAAAAAGTGGCGTCCCCACATTACGGGGATGCACTGGACCGAGGGCAATGGAGTCTATGCGGGTGTGGACCACGACGTGGGCAAGCCTGGTGGCTTGGTTCTGACGTACGGGGTTGGCTTCGGCGATGTCAACCTCGAGGCCCGTGTCGGAGCCATGATCGGTGTGGGATATCGATTCTGATCGCTTGGGTCCGCCTCCCCGCGGCCCAATGCGAAGGCCATGACCGTGTACGAGCACGTCCGCGTCTGCCGGGACTGCGGTGAGGAGTACCGGCCGGAGATCCTGCGCTGCGCCGACTGCGGGGGCGAGCTCGAGGACCGCCGCATCGGCGACGCCCCTCCCCCAGCGCCAGCGCAGGAGCAGACCCCCGACACCGAGCTCGTCGGTTATCGCGTCTTGTTCCTGACCGCGCGGGCCACCGACCTCGTGCCGATGGCCGACCGGTTGCGCCAGGTCCCGATCGAGTACCGGCTCGCCGAACAGCCGGGGGCCGTGGAAGGCGCGCCACCCCGCTACGCGATCCTCGTCAAGGACGGCGATGCGCAGGGCGCGCTCGCGGCCGTGACCGATCTCATCGCGCCGCACGAGGCTGCCGCGGACGTGCACGCGGTCGAGACGCGCTTCGACCCGGAGCGCGGCTACCTGCAGTGTCCGGCGTGCGGGGCCTCACCGCCCGCGGGTGCGAGCGAGTGCCCCGAGTGCGGGCTGGGACTCGGCGGCGGGGAGGCGGCGGAAGAGCCGCGCGAGTGAACGTGCCCCAAGGGAGGAGCGGGGCCGAGCTCACCGAGCGGGCCAGGGAGCTCGCTCTCGAGACTGGTTTCGACCTCGCCGGCTTCGCCCGCGTCGACTCGCCGCCGGACCTCGGGTTCTTCGCCGAGTGGGTGGCGCGGGGCTATGCCGGCGAGATGGGGTATCTCAAGGCCCAGGCCGCCAAGCGGAGCGACCTGAAGGTCGCGTTCCCGTGGGCGCGCTCGGTGCTGTGCGTGGGCCTCCAGTACGACACGCCGCACCCGTACTCGACAGAGGCGGCGGCCGAAAGCGGCTGGGTTTCCCGCTACGCCTGGGGCGACGACTACCACGACGTGATGAAGGCGATGCTCGAGCGGCTGCGCGAGCGGCTGCGGGCGGAGTTGGGCCCCTTCGAGGCGTGGGCCTACGTCGACACCGGCCCGATCGCGGAGAAGGCGTGGGCGGCGGCCGCGGGCCTCGGGGCCCTCGGCAAGAACACATGCCTGCTGCACCCGGAGCACGGCTCCTGGTTCTTCCTGGGCGAGCTCGTCACCGATCTCGAGCTGCCCGGCGACACTCCGCGCGCAGACATGTGCGGCAGCTGCACCGCGTGCCTCGACGCCTGCCCGACCCAGGCGTTCCCTGCCCCGTACGTCCTCGATGCCACGCGCTGCATCAGCTACCTGACGATCGAGCTCAAGCGGGCGATTCCCGAAGAGCAGCGCGAGGGGCTCGGCCGCCACGTCTTCGGCTGCGACATCTGCCAGGACGTGTGTCCCTGGAACCGCAAGCGCCGAAAGCGGGGCGGGCCGGCGTTCGAGCCGCGGCGCGGGGCCGAGTCGCCCGACTTCGCGGGGCTCGCCAGCCTCGACGACGAGGCTTTCGGCGTGCGCTTCCGCAGGAGCCCGGTGAAACGCGCGAAGCGGCGTGGCCTGCTCCGCAACGTCGCGGTGGCGATCGGAAACAAGGGCGGCGCGCCACACCGCGCGCTGCTCGAGCGCCTCGCGCAGGACGGCGACTGGCTCGTCGCCGAGCACGCGCGCTGGGGGCTCGCGCGGCTCGACGCGCGCCTCAGCGCAGGCGCAGGCTCTTCTTGAGCTCGATCGTGTAGCGCGAGCCGGCCGCGAGCTCGACCTCCGCCCCGCGCGTGGCGAGCACCGCCGCGCCGCCCGCAGCGCCGCCGATCAGCCCGCCCTTCACCGCGCCCGAGCCGCCGTCGGCGATCGCGCCGATCACGGCGCCGGCCGCGGCCGCGCCGCCCGCGATCTTCGCGTCCTTGCCCTTGCTCGAGCCGGCGGTCAGGTCGAAACCGGTCGCCTCGATCTTGTAGCCTCGGCCGTCGACACGCACCTCGTCGAACGCGACCACCAGCCGGGCCTTGCCCTTCACGCGACCGGACCGCTGCGCGCTCACGACGTGTCCCCTGACTTCGGAGCCTTTCGGCAACAGGACGTCGCCGTCGACGCGGATATCTTCAGCCAGCTCCGCCACGACGGGGTCCTCGGGCTTCGCCGTCTTGGAGGAGAGGGCCTGCTCCAGCACGACCGGCAGCGCGGTGCCGGAGGCCACGATGCGTGGCCTGGGCGTCGGCGCGGATTTCGGCGTCGGCGCGGGTTCCGCGAGTGCCGCGACTGGAGCCGGCGCAACAGGCTCCGTGGTTGCGACGGGCGCCACCTCGGGCGGGACGGCTGTGGCCGCCACGGCAGGCGACGCGGCATTTGAACCGGCGTCGGCGGTGCGCTCGGCCGGACGCTGGCACGCCGCGGGCACGAGCCCGATCAGCACGACGGGGACGATCGCGAGCCGCTTCATGAGTGCCTCCCAGGGACCAGTCTCCTCCTAGGATGACTCAGATCACCCCCGTTGGGGACGTGACGAGCATCACCATGCCTGAGGCGCCCGTCATCCCCCTTACAATGGCGGGCGACGGGAGGGTGGTATGCGTCGTCTCGGCCTCGCCGTGCTCGTCGTGCTCGCCGAAACCGCGGCGCCGGGCGCGGCCTTCGCCGCCGACCCGCGGCCCCTGGCGCTCGCGGTCTCCGACGCCCAGGGCCAGTTCGTCCCGGACCTGCGGGCCGAGGAGGTCCGCGTGCTCGAGAACGGCGAGCCGCGGGAACTCGCCGGCTTCGAGCGCGACGAGCGCTCACTGGCCGTGTTCCTCGTGCTCGACACCAGTGCCGGTGCCGCCCAGGTCTTTCGCACGCAGGCGTTCGATGCCGTCTGGAACTTCGTGTCGCGGCTCCCGGCGGGGTCGAAATGCACGCTGTGGACGACGGGCGAGCGCCCCCGCAAGCTCGGAGCGCTCGACGGCGAGCGCAAGGACGTCGACAAGAAGGTCGGCCAGGGCTTCGCGATCGAGGGTGCGAACGTGCTGATGGACACGGTGGTCGAGGCCGCGGCCGCGCTCGCGCGAGAGTCGGGCCGGCGGCGCGCGCTCGTGGTGCTGTCCGGATCGGGCGCGGGCCACACGAGCTTCACGCCCAACGACGTCACGGCGCAGGCGCGCAAGGCGACGGCGCCGGTCTTCGCGCTGATGTACGGCGAGGGCGAGTTCGCGACCTCAGGCTCGCTCCGGCTCGGCAACTCCCCACGCGACGCGGACAACCTGACGATCGTGGGCCCGGCCGATCACGAGCGGGTCCTGTCGGGGCTGGCGCAGGGCACCGGCGGACGCTTCGAACGGGTCCCGTCGGTCCTCGGGGCCGCCAGCGTGTTCGAGTCGCTGGCCAAAGAGCTCGGCGGCCAGTATCGAATCCGCTACGTCCCCGCAGAGGGCAAGGGCCCGCGGCGGGTCGAGGTTCGCATCGCGCGGCCGGGGTTGCGCTGGCGCGTCGCCGTGGACAGTCCTTGAGGAGAGCTCGATGAAGAAGATCCTGGTTGCGGGCGCCGCGCTATTGTCGCTGGCGGGCGTCGCGGTGGCCGGCCTGGGCCTGTATCTGGCCGGAAGGCTGAACGGGCCCGAGCTTCAGAAGTCGCTCCTCGAGCAGGCCAGGGCCACGCTCGGGACCGAGTTGCGGGTGCGGGAGATGGACATCTCGCTCCTCTCCGGGGTGACGCTGGAGGGGATCGCCGTCCCCAACCCGGCGCCGTTTCGAGGCGACCTGCTGACGGCCGACGCCTTCGTGCTCCGCTACCGGCTGCTTCCCTTGCTGGCCGGCCGGGTCGAGGTGGAACGGCTCGCCCTCGAGAAGCCGGCGCTCGCGTTGGCGATGGATGCAAGAGGCGCGTTCAACTACGAGACACTCGGGCGGCCCGCCGCGAAGGGCGCCCCTGCGGCGGCCGGCTCGGCCGCCCCGATGGCCGCGTCGCCACTTCGCATCGTCATGAAGGCGCTCGCGGTCGAGAACGGCTCGATCGTGATGGACGACCACACCAAGGCCCGGCTGATGGCGGTCGAAGGCATCGACTTCCGAAGCGCGTTCGAGGTGGCCGGCGGCGTGGCGCAGGGCGCGGGCCAGGTCACGATCGGCAAGGCCAACTTCGCGGACGTGCTCTTCGTGCGCGGGGTGCGCGCACCGCTCTCGATGTCGAAGGACAACGTCGCGCTCTCTCCGATCCGGGGCGACGTCGCCTCTGGCGTGGTCACGGGAAGCCTGAACGTGGACCTGAAAGCTTTCCGCTTCACGACCGACGTAGTGCTGAAGGGGGCTCGGGTCAAGACGCTGCTCGAGGAAGCGCGCTCCGCGGCGCTCGTTTCGGGGACGCTCTCGGCGAAGGCCCGCTTCGAGGGCTCGGGCGGGCTCGCGACGATGCGCGGCGAGGGCAGCGCGGAGGTCGCCTCTTGCCGCGCCGAGAACAGCCGTGTGCTTTCGCTGCTCGCGACGGTGCTGCACGTGCCGGAGCTCGCCAACCCCGACTTCGAGGCCTGCCGCGTGGAGTTCAAGCAGACCGGCAGCCGCTTCGCGACGCCCGTGGTGGACCTGACGGGTGACGCCGTGCGCCTGTCGGGCCGTGGGAGCTTGAACCTCGACACGAGCGGCCTCGACTACGACATGACCCTGGCACTCTCGCCGAAGCTGTTCGCCAAGGTGACACGGCCCGAGCTGCGCGCGGGCTTCGAAGAGCAGAGCGACGGCTTCGCGGCGATCGCGTTCCGCCTCTACGGCACGACGCTCGAACCGAAGACGGACCTCTTGGCGCGCGTCGGCAAGGCCGCCGCCACCGGAGCCGCCAAGCAGCAGGTCAACAAGCTGCTCAAAAAGAAGCTGTTCTGACCGACGACTCAGCCTTCCGGCAGCAGGTAGATCCCGCCTTCGTCGTAGACGGCGACCCACGAGGTGTGACGGGTGAGCTTGCCCGTGAGGACGAGGGCGCCGAGCGGGCCGTGCACTAGGCGCTCGACCGTGCGCTTGGCACCGCGCGCGCCCGGCGCCGACTGAGCCGCCTGCTGCGCGGCGAAGCGCGCGGCCTCGGGCGTCACGCGGATCCGCACGGAGTGCCGGCGCTCCACGGCCGAGGTGAGGTCCGCAAGCGCGCGGCCCACGATCATCTCGACGTCGTCGGGGTCGAGCGCGCGGAAGTAGACGATCTCGTCGACGCGGTTGAGCAGCTCGAGCCCGAACACGCGGCGCAGCTCCTCTTCGCTCGGCGGCGCGCCGCCCCGCGCCGCGGCCGGGTTCGAGGTCATCACCACGACCAGCTGGCGCGCGTCGGCGGTCCGGCCGCGGGCGTCCGTGACGCGGCCCTCGTCGAACAGCTTCAGGAACACGTCGAGCACGCGCGGGTGGGCCTTCTCGATCTCGTCGAGCAGCAGCAGCGCGTGCGGCTTGGCGCGCAGCGCGCTCGTCAGGCGGCCTTCCTTGTCGGCACCGGAATGGCCCGCGGGCGGCCCCACGAGGCGCACCACGGACTGCTCCTCGCGCAACTCCGACATGTCCATCCGGATCATCCCGGAGGCGGAGCCGAACAGGTGCTCGGCGAGCAGGCGCGCCGTCTCGGTCTTGCCCACGCCGCTCGGCCCGACCAGGAGCACCACCGCGAGCGGCCCCTGCCGCGTGCGGGGCGAGGACAGCGAAAGTCGCAGCCGGCGCGCCACGCGACCGATCGCCTCTTCCTGGCCGAGCACCCGCTCGCGCAGGAAGTCCTCGAGCGAGAGGATGCGGCCGCGCATCCCGGTGTCGAGCGTCTCCGTGACGAGGTCGAGCGGCAGCCGCCGCTGCTCGGCCAGCACCCGCGCGATCGTGAGCGGCGTCACGAGCGGCGCGTCGGCTTCGGCGCCCGCACGGCCCGGGGCCGGCGGGCTGGCGCGGTCCGCGGCCTTCTGCACCAGCTCGATCGCTTTCTCGGGCAGCTTGCGGTCGGGCTCGAAGCGGATGGACAGGTCGATCGCGGTCACCAGCGCCTCGTCGGCGATCGAGACGCCGCGTTCCTGCTCGAGGCGGGGGCGAAGCTCGCGCAGCGTCTCGAGCGTCTCGTCCCGGCCGGCGCGGTCGAGGGCCGTCGCCGCGGGGCCCGCGCCGAAGACCTCCGGGCCCTTGCCGGCCTCGAGCAAAGCGCCCCTGAGCTTCGCCGGGTCGGCGCCGGCGGCGCGGACGATGCGGGAGGTGACGACGTCGACGTCCTCCGCCAGCGCCGCGATCAGGTGCGCAACGCCGACGCCCTGGCCCGCCCCGGCGAGGTCGTCGGCCGCGGCGAACACTGCCTTGCACGTGAGCGAGCGCGAGAGCGGCCCTCGCGGCGGGCCCTGGACCGGTCCGCGCCCGAGCTGGGTGCGCGCGCGGCGGCGCAGGCGCGTGGCCTCGACGCCGCAGGCAGACAGCGCCTTCAAGAGCCGCGCGTTCTCGTCGCGAACCAGGGCGGCGTTGGTGCCGAGCTCGCCCGTCGAGACGCCGGCGCCGAGCTTGCCGAGGCTCAGCGTGCCGATCAGCAGGTGGGCCGGCTCGATGAGCGCGTGCCCGCCCGCCGCCGCCTCGCCAGCCGCGATCATCCAGGCCGCCTCGGCGCCTGGGCTCAGGTTCATTCAACCTCCGCAAGACGCGTGCTTCGGATTATGCCTCGCCCGAGGCGTGCTTCGGCATTCAACCGGGCTTGAACGCCGGGGCCCGGTCTTCCGGGACGAACAGCGGGCCTTCGACCCCCAGCCGTTCGGCCAGCGACTCGAGCGCGTCGCGGTCGAAGCCCTCGCTCACGCGGGCGATGCGACCCTCCCGGTCCACCAGGAAGAGCGTCGGGACCGCGACGAGCTCGAGCGTCGCGGCGAGCGGGTAGGGCTCGGCTTCGAGGCGGATCGGGACCGAGAGCGCGAGCTCCGCCGAGAGGCCACGCGCCGCCGCGGCGTCATCCTGCAGGACGAGCAGGGCCGTTCCGCGCGATCGGCGGCGGTGGATCCGCTCGAAGTACGGCAGCGTCAGGAGCGTCGTGGAGCAGTCGCCGTGGCCGATCAGGACGAGCGCATCGCCCTCACGCCACGCCTCGCGGAGCGGACGGGAATGGCCATCGAGACCGGCGAGGGCCAGGTCGGGGAACTCCCCGCTCGCGCGGGCGCCTTTGCCCATGCTCACGCCTCGACGAAGTCGACGCTCACGCGCTTCGGGACGATCCCCGCCTCGAAGCCGCGGTCGAGGAAGAGCTGCACTGCGCGCCGCCCGCGCTCGCCCATCTCGAGCGTCATATCGTTGACCCACATCCTCACGAAGCGGTCGGCGACGCCCGGGTCCATGCCGCGCGCGAAGCTCATCGCGTACTCGAGCGCCTGCGGCCGGTTCGCGAGCGAGTGCCTCACGGTCTCGCGCACGAGCCGGGTCAGCCGCGCCATCAGCTCGGGCCCGAGGTCGCGCCTCACGGCGTTGCCGCCGAGCGGCAGCGGCAGGCCCGTCTCCTGCTTCCACCACGCGCCCAGGTCGACGAGCTTCACGAGCCCCTGACCGCCGTAAGTGAGCTGGCCCTCGTGGATCACGAGACCTGCTTCGGCGCGGCCCTTGCGCACCTCGTCGAGGATCCGGTCGAAGGGGACCACGCGCGTCGCGACGCCGGGCGCGAAGAGCTGGAGCGCGAGGTAGGCCGACGTCAACGTGCCGGGCACGGCGATCGTCATGCCGGGGATCGCTTGCGGCTCCACGGCCTCGCGCGCCACGAGCAGCGGCCCGTAGCCGTCACCGATCGACCCGCCGCACGGCATGAGCGCGTAGCGCTCGGCCACGAACGGATAGGCATGGAACGAGATCGCCGTCACCTCGTGGCGGCCTTCTTGCGCGTGGCGGTTGAGCGCCTCGATGTCGGTGAGCACGTGGCTCACCTCGAGATCGCCCGTGGGGACCCCGCCGCGGGCGAGGCCGTAGAACATGAACGCGTCGTCGCTGTCGGGGCTGTGGGCGATGGTGATCTTCATTCGCAGCGTCTCGAGACGCCCATCATAGCGTCACTCGCCGGCCCAGTACTTGACGCTGCGGGCCGCCTCGGCGGCGAGTGCCTCGCCCTTCTCGCCAAAGTCGCCCATCAACATGAAGAGGTTGGCGCCGAAGCGGAACACGGTCTTGCGACCGCCCCTTAGGTTCCGCTGGAACTCGTCGGCGTCCCGCACGCTCTCCCATCGCGTGAGCAGGACGGTCAGCGTCCGGTCCCCGTCGACGTAGTGATGGTAGACGTCGCCCGCGGTGCCCGAAGCGCCCGGAGTCGCCCAGCTCGTGGGAAGCAGCATCTCGAAGCCCCCGCTCTTGAGCTGCGACCCCGTCAGCAGGGTGAGGCCGAGCTCGCCGATCGAGCCCGCGACCACCCGGGACCAGCCCTTGCCGAGGACCGCCGAGAGGTCGGGCAGTGCGAGCAACCGCGCGTTCCGCCGACGTCCTCCCCAGTACTGCTCGGGGTGCAGGATCTCGCGCGTCGAGTGGGGCGGCTCCGAATAGGCCTGCTCGATGTCCTCGATGCGGACACCGTCGAAGAGCAGCTCCCAGGGTTTCCCGCGGAACAGAAAGGAGAAGCCGAGGGTGTAGGGCAGGAGCAGCTGCATCTGGACGAAGGTGGGTGCTCCCTCGACGCTCTTGGCGCGCTTCTGGGAGGAGAGCGCCGCCTCCTCCTTGGCCTTTCCGATGCCCCCTTGGCGATGGAGTATCGACAGGGTCGTCACCATCGCGGACCCCTCTATGACCGCTCGAATCGCCACCGCGTGGTCCGCGTTGGTCGCGCGTTTCTGGACGGCCGCGAGGTCGTAGTGCTGGTCCTCGAGGGCGTGGGTCAGCTCGTGGGCCATCACCGAGCGGAGCTCCAGGTCGGAGACGTGGCTCAGAAGGCGGAACGTTTTGCTGCGCGACTGGTAGTAGCCGACGACGTCCTTCTCCGCGGTGTCGAGGTGGGCGGCCACGAGATCGGTTCCCGCGGGGACGAGCCCGAGGTGCACCCAGGCGTCGCGCGTGTGCCGCGCCTCCTCGCGCTCGGCATCGTCGAGTTGCGATTCGAAGTCCTTTCGGGCCGTGGCGCCGTCGACGACCTCGACCGCCACGGGTGTCTTGAAGCGGAGCCGGCGCAGCCGCTCGACGGTGGCGCTCATCTCCCGCACGAGGGCTTCGGCCTGGGCCGTGCTGAGCCGTCCCGCTCCTCCCTTCGTCGGCTGGCCGGCGCCAGCTCCGGGCGGGAAGGCGAGGACCACGGCGCACGCGACGCTGGCCAATGACCTCATACGGCGGGCGGATTCTAGCAGCACCCGCCGCCCTTGGCTTCAGGCCGGCTGCGACCGGGAGCGCAGGACCCGCCGCAGCGCGGCGGCGTTCTGGAACGCGACGGCGCCGAGGATCAGCGCGGCCCCGGCCCACTGCTGCGGCGAGAGCCGTTCGCCCAGCAGCAGGAACGCGAGCACCAGGGTCACGAGCACCTCGAGCGAGCTCAGCACCGACGCGCGACTGGGGCCGACGAGCGCCATGCCGGCCAGGAAGAGGGTCATCGAGACGACGGTCGACACGACGGCGATCGCCGCGACGCTGAGCCACGCGCGCGGGTCGCGCGGCAGCGACAGGCCCGGGCCCAGGAGCGCGAAGACGGCGCACAGCACGGCCGCGACCTGCACCAGGTGGAGCGCGAGCATGCGCGCGGGCACGCCTCCGCCGAAGCGGCTGCTCAGCACCACGAAGCCCGCGTAGACGACCGCCGCCGCGAGCGCCCAGGCGATGCCCCGCGCGGGTAGCCCGGAATCCAGCCGGAGCCCGCCCGCCGTGAGCGCGCAGCCGGCGAAAGCGGCGAGCGCGGCCAGCAGCGCGCGCCCCGTCAGCCGCTCGACGCCAGTGAGCGCAGCGAGCACCGCGACGATCACGGGGTAGCTGAAGAGGACGAGCGCGGTGACCGAGGCCGGCAGCGCGTCGAGCGCCATGAAGTAGGCGATCGAGTTGAAGACGAAGACCGAGCCGAGCCCCCAGAGCCGCATGCGCACGCGCAGCGGCGGGCGGCGGCCGCGCTCGAGAAGCTCCAGGCACACGAGCGCGATCAGGTAGCGCCAGGCCAAAAGCGGCAGCGGCTCGACCCCGGCCGCGTAGGCGACTTTGCCGAAGATCGGCTGCACGCCGTAGGCGATCGTGCTGATCGCGATGAGCACGAGGCCGCGCGCTTCGCTCGCCTGGGCAGGGGCCACGGCCCGAGAGTATAGAATCGGCCTCGTCCGTCCCGGCACGCCCGGGACGAGGAGGGCTCCGTGAACGACAACGCGTTGGTCCTGAAGGGCATACGGAAGGCCTTCGCCGGGCACGTCGCGGTGAAGGATTTCTCGCTCGAGGTGCCGCGCCACAGCGTTTTCGGGCTGTTGGGACCGAACGGGGCCGGCAAGACCACGACGCTTCGAATGGTGATGGACATCCTCGGCCCCGACGCGGGCACGATCGAGATCCTCGGCCAGCCTGCAGACCACGCCGCGCGCGACCGGATCGGCTACATGCCGGAGGAGCGCGGGCTCTACCCGCGCATGGTGCTCGAAGAGCAGCTCGTGTTCATGGCCGCGATCAAGGGCGTGCCGGAGAAGGAGGCGTTGAAGCGCCTGGGGCCCTGGCTCGAGCGGCTCTCGCTCGCCGACTGGCGCAAGCGCAAGACGAACGAGCTCTCGAAGGGCATGCAGCAGAAGGCGCAGTTCATCGCCACGGTGCTGCACCAGCCCGAGGTGCTGATCGTGGACGAGCCGATGAGCGGGCTCGACCCGGTCGGCATGGACGTGATGCGTGAGGCGATGCTCGACCTGCGCCGCGCGGGCACGACGATCGTGCTGTCCAGCCATCAGATGGACACCGTCGAGCGGCTGTGCGACCGCGTCGTGCTCATCAACCGCGGAGAGAAGATCCTCGACGGCGCCGTCTCGGAGGTGAAGGCCCGCTACGGGAAGAACACCGTGGCGCTCGCCTTCGAGGGAGACGGCTCGTTCATCGAGTCGCTGCCCGGGGTGGCCAAGGTCACGGACTTCGGCCAGTACCTGGAGGTGCGGCTCCACGACGGACAGGACGCGCAGCCGCTGCTGCGCGAGGCGGCCGCGCGGCTGCGCCTGCGCCGCTTCGAGATCGTCGAGCCGAGCCTGCACGACATCTTCGTCGAGACCGTGACGAGCCACGGCGAGGAGGCGGCGTGAGCGCCAAGCTCTGGGCCATCGTCAAGCGCGAGTACATCGAGCGCGTCCGCACCAAGGCGTTCGTGATCGGCACCATCCTGGGCCCGCTGATGATGGCGGCGATGATGATCGTGCCGGCGCTCGCCGCGCGCTCGAAAAGCAAGCCGCTGCGGGTCGCCGTGGTCGACGCCACGGGGGAGCTGCGCGAAGCCGTGGAGACCGCGCTGCGGGAGGCCAGGGTCGACGGCCGGGCCCGCTTCGACGTCCAGCCGGGAGGCGCTATAGCGCCCGAAACGGCGGAGGTGCAGCTCAAGCAGGCGGTGCTCCAAAAGAATATCGACGGCTACCTGGCCCTGCCGGCCGATGCGGTCGCCACCGCCTCGGCCAGCTATTTCGGGCGTAACGTCACCAACCGCATCGACCTCAGGACGATGGAGCGCACGGTAAGCGCGGTGCTGGTGAGCCGGCGCCTCGCGAGCGCCGGCCTCGACCCGACGAAGGTCAAGGACATGACGCGCGAGCTGGACATGAAGACGATCCGGCTCTCGGAGCAGGGCGAGCGCGAAGACCAGGGTGCCGCTACGATCCTCGCGCTGATCCTGCTGATGATCCTCTACGCGAGCATCCTGATCTGGGGACAGGCGGTGCTGACCTCGGTGATCGAGGAGAAGACGAGCCGGGTCGTCGAGGTGATGGCGGCCGGCGTACCCTCCACGACGCTGCTCCTGGGGAAGATGCTCGGCGTGGGCAGCGCCGGCCTCACGCAGTTCCTGGCCTGGGCGCTGTCGCTGCTGGGCGTGTCGCTCGCCGCGGCGGGGGGAATCGGGTCATTCTCCATGCCCGAGATCACTCCGCTGATGCTCGTGTCGTTCGTGCTCTTCTTCCTGCTCGGCTTCCTCTTCTACGCGGCACTCTACGCCGCCGTCGGCGCCTCCGTGAACACGGTGCAGGAGGCCCAGGGCCTGGCCTTCCCCATCATGCTGCCGATCATCCTGGCGATGGTCTCGTTCCCCGCCGTGCTGGAGGCGCCGGAGGGACCGCTCGCGGTCACGGTCTCGATGATCCCCGGCATGTCACCGCTGATCATGTTCCTGCGCATCGTGGTGCTGACGCCGCCCCTGTGGCAGATCGCGCTCTCGATCGCGCTGCTGGTCCTCGGAATCCTGGCCGTGGTCTGGATCGCGGCGCGCGTCTACCGCGTCGGGATCCTGATGTACGGGAAGCGGCCCACGTTCCCCGAGATCGTGCGCTGGGTGCGCCACGGCTGACAAGGCCGGTACGAGCCACGGGGTTTCAAGGGAGGCAAACGATGTCTCACCAGAAGGAAGCCGCAAAGGCAGGGATCACTTTCGGGACGGCTCTGGCGATCGCCATCTCGTGGAGCCAGCACAAGTCCATCCTGTGGGCGATCGTCCACGGCATTCTTTCCTGGCTCTACGTGATCTACTACGCGGGCACCCGCTGAGCCATCAGCCTCCGGAATCAGCGGCCTCGGCCTCGACACCCGGCGGCGTGTCGTCGTCGAGGTGGTCGAGATAGCCCTCGGGCAGCGCGACTCTCTGCGTGCCGCCCGTCTTGCCGCGCGGCACGCGCATCGCTTCGGGCGGGGCTTCGAAGACACCTATCAGCGATCGTCGGCCGTCCTCCGCAGCCGGCTGTCTGAAAAACTCCCCCACGAGTCTCCCCTGCACCGCCGCATCCCGCTCCGGGAGCCGCGCCTAGCAGCCCTATCAGGACCAGCCGCCCTGACCAGTCCCTCTGCTCCTCTCCCTCTGCGTCACCCAACCCCCGTTTTCGGACGATGTGGACGAGTACATGGGGTCGCACCCTGAGTTGCCAAGTCGCCCCGCGACGGCATGTAAGGAAGAGCGACATCACTGATCGACGACCTTACAGTCGAGGCCGGTCGCTGGGTGCAGCGTCAGCACACTTAAGTCCCACCGGAGTGACTGTTTCCGGCCTAGGTCCTCGCGAGACCCCCGGTGGCATCCGGATTGCTTTCGTCCGAGACACGAAGCACGTTCAGGAGGTCCCGATGAAACCGACCCGGATCGCCGCCGTTCTGCTCGCGCTGCTTGTCCCCGGCGCAGCCTTCGCCGATCCCATCACCATCTTCAACACGGGCCTGGATGCCTCCAGCGCGCTGCTGCCGGCGGGATCGGTGGACCCACACTGGTCGATCACCTTCAGCACCGGGCCCTTCCTCGGACCTTCTGCGTTCGTCCCCGACGATTCCACCGGTTTCCCGTTTGTTCCGGGGCTGCTCTGGTTCGACAACGGTCCCGCGTCGCAATGGATCGCCCCGGCGCTGGACGAGGACCTGGGTGTCGACCTGGAGTACGGCCATGGCGCGCTCTACACATACACGACCACGTTCGATCTGGCCGGTCTCATCCCGTCGACGGCTTCTCTGTCCGGATCTTGGGCTTCCGACAACCAGACGGTGATGATCCTGCTGAACGGGTTGGACACGGGAATCCCGACCAACTGCGCCGACTCCATCTTCGACCTCACCTGTTTCAGCATCTTTCACCCGTTCTCGATCACGGGCGGGTTCATCGAGGGCGTCAACACCCTGGATTTCATTGTCCTGAACGGTGACGGAGAGGCGATGGTCGGTGGACCTTCGGGCCTGCGCGTCGAGATCGACGGCGAGGCCAGCCCCGTCCCTGAGCCCACCTCCCTGATCCTGCTGGGCTCCGGGGTGCTCGGGCTGGCCGCACGCCGCCGCCGCGCTCGGGCCGGCGGGGTTGACCGAAGCCGCTAGCCGCCCGAGTCGGCGGCTTCGGCCGCGATGCCCGGGGGCGTGTCGTCGTCGAGGTGGTCGAGGTAGCCCTCGGGTAGCGCAACCCTCTGCGTGCCGCCGGTCTTGCCGCGCGGCACGCGCATCGCCTCGGGCGGGTACGGGAGCGAGCGGTCAACGGACGCGAGCACGTCGGCCAGCTCGTCGAGGCCGACCACCTGCATCAGCCGCTGGCGCAACGGCGCTCCGCCCGGGAAGCATTTGGTGTACCAGCTCGAGTGCTTGCGGAAGGCGCGCATCGCCGGCGCCTCGTCGCCGAGCCAGCCGACCAGCAGCCGCGCGTGCTCGAGCATCACGTCCACGACGCGGCCCAGGAGCGGCGGGTCCTCCGGCTCGCGGCCTTCGAAAACGCTCGCCAGGTCCTGAAACAGCCACGGCCGTCCCAGGCAGCCGCGTCCGGCGATCACTCCGTCGCAGCCGGTGCTGCGCATCATCCTGAGCGCGTCCTCGGCCTCCCAGATGTCGCCGTTGCCGAGCACGGGGATGCGCGTGACGGTGCGCTTGAGCTCCGCGATCTTTTCCCAGCGCGCCTCGCCGTCGTAGAGCTGCGCGGCGGTGCGGGCGTGGAGCCCGACGGCCGCGCAGCCCTCCTCCTGGGCGATGCGACCGGCTTCGAGGTAGGTCTCGTGGTCCTCGTCGATCCCGATCCGGAACTTGATCGTGACCGGGACTTCGCTCGCGGCCGCGACCGCCGCTTTCACGATCCCGCGCAGCAGCCTGGGCTTGAGCGGGATCGCGGCGCCGCCGCCCTTGCTCGTGACCTTGCGCACCGGGCAGCCGAAGTTCAGGTCGAGGTGGTCGACGCGCCGCTCGCCCACGAGCAGACGAACCGACTCGCCGACGTAATGCGGGTCGACGCCGTAGAGCTGCAGGCTGCGCGTCTTTTCCTCGGAGTCGAAGCTCGCGAGCAGCAGCGTCTTACGGTTGCCCTCGACGAGCGCGCGCGCCGTGATCATCTCGCTGACGTAGAGGCCGGCGCCGTAGCGACGGCACAGCGTGCGGAAGGGCGGGTTCGTCACGCCGGCCATCGGAGCGAGCACGACCGGCGGCCAGACGTGAAGCGGACCGATCCGCAGCGGGATGAATTCGCCGGGCGTCGCGGGTGCGACGTCGCGGTTCAGCGGGCTGCGGTAGCGAGGGTCCATGGCCGGCGACCCCAGTCTACGGGATCGCCGGCTGATGCTCGCTACGCAGCTTGTGGCTAAGGCTTCACGGCCCGCCAGGTGATGGAGTGGACGGTGCCGTGCAGATCCTCGCGGGTGACACCCCAGCCGGCGAGCAGCGCGTCCGCCTCCTCGGGTGAGACCTTGACGAGCGACGCGAGGTAATCCTCGTCTTTCAGGATCTCGACTTCGCCCAGGCCGGCCGCCTCGATCATCCCGAAGTACTCACGCCGGTCCGACGCTCCCGCCACGCAGCCGCACCAGGCGAACACGTCCTTCGCCACCGCCTCGGGCAGCGGCCGCGCGAGCACGATGTCGGACACCACGACGCGCCCGCCCGGCTTGAGCACGCGTGCCACCTCACCGAAAACGGCGGCCTTGTCGGGCACCAGGTTGATCACGCAGTTGCTGGTCACCGCATCGGCGGTTCCGCTCTCGACCGGCAGCTTCTCGAGCCGCCCCTGGCGGAACTCGACGTTCGAGGCGCCCGCCTTCGCCGCCGTGGCCCGCGCGCGCTCCAGCATCTCGGGCGTCATGTCGACTCCGATCACGCGGCCCATGGGCCCCACCTGCTTCGCCGCGAGGAGCGCGTCGAGCCCCGGCCCCGACCCGAGGTCCACGACGGTCTCGCCCGCCGCGAGCTTCAGATGGCCGATCGGCGCGCCACAGCCGAGGCCGAGGTTGGCCTCCTGAGGCACACCGGCGAGCTCGCCCGCCGTGTATCCGACCTCCTGCGAGATGCCCGCCGACGCCGAGCCGCTGCAGCAGCCGGCTGCCGCCGTGGGCGGGCTGCAACAAGACGAGCCCTGCGCCGCGATCTCCGCGTAGCGGCGGCGCACCTCCGTGACGATTCCCTCGCCCTTCCCCGTGTCCGTCGTCGCGTTCGTCATGTCAATCTCCCTTGGCGAGGCCGCGTCACGGCCTCTTTCGAGCCCCACTGCCTTTGCCTGTCTCCGTCCCTGTCCCTGTCTCCGTCCCCGTCTCCGTCCCCGTCTCAGTCTCCATTCCCAGCCCCGTCCCCGGGCCGCAAGCGCAGTCGCCGGGTCCGCACGCGTTCGCCGCGAATCCCTCCATCAGGTGATCGAACGCGCCAGGGCAGCACGCCTCGGTCGCACCACGCACCGCCACGAGCAGCTCGCCGAGCGATTCGAGCACGGCTGCACGCCGGCCCTCGGAGATCCGCTCCAGCACCTGCCGCGCGAAGTCCTCTTCGCGCCCCCCCACCTCGAGCGCCGCGCGACGCCCGGCCGCGGTCAGCCGCACCCGCGCCGAGCGGGCGTCCTGAGCGTCGGTCTGACGCACGACCAGGCCACCGTCGATCAGCCGCTCCAGGTTCCGCGTGAGTGTGCTGGGCGCGATCCCGAGCCGCCGCCCGAGGTCCGACAGGCGCATCGGCCCGTGGCCGAGGAGCGCTTCGAGCGCGGCGGCCTGGGCGACGGTCACGCCGCAGCAGCTCACGTCGGCGCGCTCGGAAACCCCGAAGCGCCGGACCAGCCCGCGAATCGCGGCCCGCAGCCGGGCCGGATCCGGGCTCCCGTGGGGCCGGACCCGGAGCTCGATGATCTGCATATTTGTATAATACAACTAATCGGAAGATCTGTCAAGGATGGGAGAGCCGCACCGACCCGACAGCCGGCGCCTTGGGCTCGCGAAGGCGGCTCAGGAGGGCCGGGTGGCGGGAGCCGGGTACACCCAAAGCCCCAGCCCCCGACGGCCCGCCGCCAGTTGCCGTGATGGCATGATGTGATTACACTAGACCATGATCCGAACTCAGATCCAGCTCACGGAGTCCCAGGCCCGGAAGCTGCGTGCCCGTGCGCGACAACAGGGCCGGTCGCTCGCCGAGACGATCCGCCGCTTCGTCGACAAGGGGCTGGAGGACGAAAAGACGGACCTCGCCGATCTCTACGCGCGCGCTGCGCGCGTCATTGGCCGCTTCCCGGACCGGAAGGACGCAAAGGACATCGCGCGGCGCCACGACCGCTATCTGGACGAGGCTTTCGAGTGACGCGGGTTTTCGTCGATACCTCTGCCGTTCTCGCGCTCATGAACCCGAAGGACGAGCAGCACGTCAGTGCCCGCCGTGCGTTCGAGATCCTCGGTGCCCAGCGGGCCGACCTGTTGACGACGTCGCTCGTCCTCGTCGAGACCTATGCCCTCCTCGGGCGGCGGCTCGGGCTGGCGGCGGTCAGGGCCTTCCGCGCGGACCTCGCGCCGCTCTGCGAGACAGCGTGGGTCGACGAGCCCACCTTCGAGAGCGGGCTCGATCTTCTCCTGGCTCGAAAGAAACGGGACCTGAGCCTCGTCGACGCCGTGTCTTTTCTGGTGATGCGGCAGCGCGGCCTCGATCAGGCCTTCGCGTTCGATCCTCATTTCGAGGAGGAGGGCTTCTCGCTCGTCGCGTGAGCTCGCACGCCTCGGACGGCTCTGCAGCCTAGAACCGCACCGTCACCCCGAGCCTGGCCGTACGGGGCTCCATGGGGTGGAAGTGGACGTCGTCCACGCCTTCGGGCGGGTCGCCGGGGAGCCGGGATGCATAGGAGTAGTCGATGTCCGAGACCTGGGCGTCGAAAAGGTTGAACACGTCGAGCTTCACGGTGACGCGATTCCACGCGTACCCGAGCTGCGCGGTGAAGGCGTGGGCCGCCTCGGAGCGGACGCTGTCGTCCTCGACGAGCGGCCGCGGGCCAAAGTAGCGCCAGCGCAGGTTGCCCAGCCATCCCCCGCGGCGGCTCACGGCGACGCCGGCCGTGGCGACACCCTCGATTGCCGAGGGAATGCGGTCGCCGGCCGGGTCCGCGTCCGTGAAGCGCGCGCGCGACCAGGCGACGCTCAAGTCCAGGGTGAGCCAGGGCGAGGGCACGTAGTCGAGCGCCCCTTCGAAGCCGAGGCGACGGCTGGGGCGGCTCGCTTCCGTGGTGCCGGCGTCGCCGACGTAGAGCTGCTCGGAGTCGAGGTCGAGGCCCCACACGGTGAGCGTCGCGTGGACGTCGGGCAGCGCCAGCGTGCGGACGCCCAGCTCCGCCCCCTTCGCGCGCACGAGGGGGTTGACGGCATCCACAGCCCCGCCGGTCTTCGGGTCGATCCGGATCGTCGCTCCCCGTGCGTCGTTGCTGTGGAAGCCCAGCCCGGCGTTGGCGTAGAGCTCGGTGCCCGCCCACGGCCCGAAAGCGAGGCTGAGCTTCGGGCTCAGCAGGCCCGCACGACGATTGCCGGAGTTAGCGGCGTGGTCCGACCGCACGTCGAAGAAGTAGTGGACGCCGCGCAGCCCGAGCGTCGAGCGGAAGTGTTTGGTCCATTCGTACGTGCTTTCGGCGAAAGCGAAGAGGCTCGTCTCGGCGACCGTGTCCAGGCGCGTGGTGGAGAGCCGGGCGCGCTTGCGCGTCGCGTACAGGCCCACGTTCCCGATCGCATCGTGCCGCACGCCCGCCCCGAGCCGCATGTCGAGGGCACGCCCGTCCCAACGCGTGCTCCACCGCTGGCTCCCCTCGAGGCCGAACACGTTGCGCCGGTCCTCCTGTTCGAACTGGTCGCCGTTCTCGGGGTCGTCGAGGCCATAGCTGAAGTTCGACCACAGCTTGAGCTCGTTGCGCAGCGCGAAGGCCGAGACCCGCGTCAGCCGATCGCTGCCGGCCGCCTGCCACTCGGCGGACAGGCTGGCGCGGCGGGCCCGCCCGCCGTCGCTCGGGTCGATCGCTCCGAAGCGGTCGAGGCTGCCCTCCTCGACCGCGCGGCGCGGGATCTGGTCGGTGGAGCTCCAGTCCGCGTCGTAGTAGAGGCCAGTCACGCTGAAGCCGTTCGTCGCATCGCCGCGGCTGTAGCGAAGCGCCGCGTTCAGCCTGCGGTAGTCGTCCGGGTTCACCCACGGCCCGTCCTTGTGGACGAGCTCGACCGCCCCGAGCAGGTGCCCGCTGCCGAGGCGGGGCGAGGCCGCGAGGAGCGCGCGTTCGTAGCCGCCTTCGCCCCCCTCGAGCTTCAGCAGCGGCCGGCCGAGGATGCTCAGGTAGCTGGCGCGGACCGCTCCCGCCGTCGAGAAGTCGCCGGCATCGGCCTGATACGGGCCCTTCTGGAACTGGATCCCGCTCACCAGCTCCGGGATCAGGAAGTTCGCGTCCGCATAGCCCTGGCCGTGGGCGTGCGTCGGCATGTTGACCGGGACGCCTGCGATCTGGAGCGAGAGGTCCGTGCCGTGGTCGATGTTGAAGCCGCGCACATAGTACTGGTTGCCTTTGCCCTCGCCACTATGCTGCGAGACCACGAGGCCGGGCACCCGTTCCAGGACGTCGGCGGGCCGCAGCAGCGACCGTTCCTCGATCTGCGACGCCGCTACGACACCCATGCTCGCTGCGCTCGCCACGCCGACGAGGTCGAACGCCGAGCCGATCTCGGCCAGGTTGCGGAACGTGGCGCGCGCCTGAACCACGACGCTCGACGACAGCGCGAGGTGGAGGGTGACGTCGAAGTCGGTCGAGCCCGCCGCGGCGATCGCGGTCTCGGGAGCCACATGGACGGCGTAGCCCGGCAGCCGGAACGAGACGCGATGGACGCCGGTGGCGAGGGCGAGCGAGTAGTGGCCGTCGGATTCGGTCAGCGTCGAGGAAGAGGCGCCCGAATTCAAGAGCTCGGCGATCACGGTCACGCCGTGCAAGGGCCGTCCCGTCGCATCGACGACCTGCCCCGCGAGGACGGCGGCGTCGGCCCGGGCCGGGAAAGCGGCCAGAAGGCCCGCGAACGCGACAGCCCTCGCCGACGCAAGACCCGACCTGACGGCCCCGTTGAAGCGTCGACGAATTCTGCCGAGCGGCCTTTGAGCCAGGGGTGACGCTGGGTTGGGCCTCACGCTCCTACTACGAGCGGGATGGGCGCATCAGATGTTCGGCTGCCTCAGCCGCGGCGTACGTAGCAGGAGGGCGTGCTCCCATCCCGGCGTGCGCTGCCGTGCCTACGAAACCGCGCCGGCGAGCACCATCGCGCCGGTGGGGGCTAGGGTCCCGCCTTCCGGCTCGACCGTCACCGCGAATGTCTTCACCCCGGCGAACTCCAGGCCCGCCGGCAGGCGGAAGACTGCACGGCCCTGCGCGTCCACCTGGAACACCCCGGCGGGGACGGGCGCGGCCTTCGCGATGATCCACAGCTCGTACGCCTTACCGGGGGGTGCAGGCGTGAGGCCCGATGCGACGAGCACGGCCTCGCCGCGGCCGGCGTGCCATACCACGCGGGCGCGCGCCTCGGGCGCCGCCTGAAGCCCGGCCAGGCTGACGACGCGCGTCTCGGGCAGGCTGACGAGCTCGCGGAACGCGACCTCGCCCGCAAGGCTCTCGCGGACCGCCGCCGTTTCGGCCTGCGCCTTGTGCGCCGTCTCGCGCGCGTCACGCGCGGCCGCTTCGAGGGCCGCGATCTCGCGCAGTGCGGCGTCCCGCTCGCTGCGGAACAGCAGGAGGCCGGCGAGAGCGGCGACGAGGCCGGCCGCCAGCGCGGAGACGAGCCAGCCCGCGCGCGGCAACTCGGGCCGCGTCTCGCGCAGCAGCCGTTCGCGCAGCACGGCCGATGGCTGAGACGGGGCGGTCGCGAGGCCGAGCCGGCCCACCAGCTCCTGGTAGGCCAGAAGCTCACGCTGCGCCACGGGGCTCGAGGCGAGCGCGGCCTCGAAGGCAGCACGCTCCTCCCCGTCCAGCGCGCCGAGCGCCGCGAGCGGCACGAGCTCGAGCAGGCGTTCTTCGTTCATGACGACGGCCCCAGCACGCCGCGCAAGCGGATCATCGCGGTGCGAATGCGGGTCTTCACGGTTCCGAGCGGCTCGCTGAGCCGCGCGGCGATCTCCGACTGCGTGAGCCCTTCGTAATAAGCGAGCTCCAGAGCCTTGCGCTGTTCCGGAGGAAGGGCATCCAGCGCTTTTCGCACGGCGATCGCTTCCTCGG
>Ga0247727_10001958_pt1 | contig 47743 bp, 64 predicted proteins | sample WisWelCaveWW1625_FD_202498 | JGI IMG/M metagenome (GOLD analysis project Ga0247727, IMG submission 202498) | Biofilm microbial communities from Wishing Well Cave, Virginia, United States - WW16-25 | ecosystem: Environmental > Aquatic > Deep subsurface > Groundwater > Cave microbial mat | place...
ACCGTCGAAGAGGTGCGCGCCGGCAAGCGCGGCCTGACGACGCACAACGACGTGAACGCGGCGTTCAAGGGCGGCTCGCATTGGGATCCCGGCACGGGGTTCCCGATGGCCTGGTTTCTCCAGAGGGTGCGCTTCTGGTACGCGGAGATCGTCAAGGATCGTGCGACCCCCTGATGGGAGTCTAGGTGTGGCGACCCCAGCGCAAGGACATCCTCTTCGTTCTCGGACTCGTGGGCATCGCCCTCGAGGAAGCGCGGGTGTTCGGCAATCCAAGCGAGACCCTTTTGCTCGTCTTCGCGGCGATGATTGGTTTGCCGCTCGTCTTGCGCGCAGACGAGCATCGCAAGGAGACGCGCTCGAACAACGATACGCCGAATGGGCCACGCTCTTCGGATGGGAGCGACGCATGAAAGCACCGGGCGCGCTCGCCCGCTGGGCATTCACGTGGACATACCTGGTCGTCATCGGGGCGCTTCTCCTGCTCGACGTTCTCGTCGGAGGGCTCCCGTGAAGCGGCGAGCGGAGAGCGTGCTCAGCTACGGGCGCGAGCATCTGCACGTGCTCGCATACCTCGTGCTCGCCGTGATGCTTCTGGTCGCGATCACGAGGGTCGAGCTGCTCGCCCGCGAGACGCGTTCCTCGCTGTGCAAGTTCAGACTCGGACTTGAGCAGCGCGCCTCCGACCTCGAGGCCTTCCTCGCGCTTCACCCGAACGGGATCCCAGGCCTCTCCGGCAACGACCTGCAGCGCTCGCTCGATCAGCAGCGCGCGACGCTCGCTTCGCTTTATGACCTCGAATGCTGATGAAGGAGAACTCATGAAGCAGTATCTCAAGGCCTTCGCAGCCGCCGCGTCTGCGGCGGGTGCGGCCCTACTCCTCGGGCTCGACGATGGGTCGCTCTCGAGTGATGAGATCGGCCTCATCGTCGGCGCGTTCGCCGGAGGCTTCGGATTCACATGGGCCGTGCCGGCTCATTGGCTTCGCTACGGCAAGGCCATCGTCTCAGGCCTCGTGACCGGGGTGGCGGCAGCGCTCGCCGCCCTTGACGACGGCGCGATCTCAGGCAACGAGTGGTACACGATCTCCCTCGCGCTCGTCGGCGGTCTCGCGGCCTTCGCGACCCCGAACCGCCCTGCGCCTGCCTGACTGTCTCTCGCTTCTCCCCCAAAGCCCTCCCGCCGTTTTCCCCTCCTTGCGGCGGGAGGGCGGCTTTTTTTCGTGCGTGGTCGCCTAGTCGATCTCCTCACGAGCACGGTCCATCGCAACCGCGCACGAGACGCAGTAGTCCTGCACGCGCGACGCCTGCTCGGCGAGATGCTCCCGCGCGTCATCCTTCGAGATCGTCCCCGCTTTTCGCATGCGCTCGAGGAGAGCGATGTAGCCGTCCGTGACCGACGGCAGGTCGCTCACGCCATCGGCCCCTCCGTTCAGAACCTCCTGCGCGATGCGTAGCTCTGTCGCCGCGAGCTCGAGCTCGTCGAAGCTGCGATCTAAGTCGGACGGACCACCACCGCAGGCGGTGAACATGAGTACAGCTGCAATCGTTGTGCCGAGCACGGCCGCTCTGGACATCTAGCTTTCCCCTTCTGGGTGTGGTAGGAACACGTCTGTCGTCAAGGTACGTCGTCAGGGAGGAATGACGGATCTCGCGGAGTATCGCCGAGCTTTCGCGGAACTTGCGTGCCAATGCTCGAACCAGCGTCCCGAGCGACTTCGCGTAGGTCCTCTCTCACTCCTCGTCTGTCTGACCTGTGAACGCTTCGTCACCGTTGAACGCCCTCCGGACGAGCTCGCGGTTCTTCGTCAGGACGTAGAGGTTCTCAGGATGCTCGCCGACGCCTTGCGGAGCGAGGCTGCTCGCCTTGCCGGTGGATCTCTTGACGAAGGCCAGCCAGCTCTCCGCGGATATTTGCAAGTTCTTCCCGGAGGTCGCGGATCTCTTTGTCCCGATCAGTCGTAACCGCCGTCTCGAAGTACCCCGGATCGAGGTCGAGAACGGCAGCGATTTCCTGGCGGCGGAAGTACGGCGGCTCGCGTCGCTTCTCATACGCGGTGTAGGCGCCGAGGGACAGATGGAGCCTCGCGGCGACGCGCTCCTGGGTGAAGTACCGAGCCCGCTCCTTCTCACCACGGTCTAGCGCCTCCCGCCGCAGCGTCTCTCGCGTCGCCCGGATCCGGGCACAGATCGGGGGCGCGAACTGCTCGGTCAACAGGCGGCGAAGTCTCCGCAAAGTGCGACGTTCTGTCGCTGCAGAGTTCGTGCGTGCCCTTGAAGTGTGCATTGAGTACATGTACTATCACTGCACATGTCCTCCGTGTCAACGACAGAGGCGACCCCGAGCAGGCCCCGACCCAGTGTGATCCGCCTCGTTCAAGCACGCGCCGAGGCCGGGCTGACTCAGGAAGAACTCGCTCACGCGACGAAGATCTCGATCGCGTCGATCGGCAAGTACGAGCGCGGCGAGCGCAGCCCTCGTGGCCCACGCCTTCGCCGAATCGCGGCGGTCACGGGCAAGCCAATCCCCTGGTTCTTTGAGGACGCAGCGTGACCACCCACCCCCTGCACGACCTCGCGCTCCACTCCACTCGCGAGCGCATCCGCTCGGCGATCGGCCCCTGCGTCGACGTCGACCCAGAGATCCACGCCGCTCGCATCAGCGAGCGCGTGCTGCACGTGCGCATTCCTCAGCTCGAGCTGATCGAGCACCTAAACGACCGAGCGCGCCGCTTCGCCGAGCAGACGAAGAGCGACGCGCTCGAGACAGGAGGACGATACCGATGACCAGCCAGGCGCTCGAACAGAGAACGCCCGCGCAGGATCTCGTCGCGCGCGTACGTGGCGAGGAGTTCCAGTCGCAACTGGCGCTCGCGCTACCGGAAGGCGTGCGCCAGGAGCGCTTCGTGCGCGCGGTCGCGACCGCGCTTCTCGACAACCCCGACCTCGCAGATCCCGAGAAGGTCGAGCGGGCGTCGGTCTTCCAGTCGCTCTTGAAGTCGGCTCAGGACGGCCTCGTCCCGGACGGGCGCGAGGCGGCGCTTGTGATCTTCGGTCGCAAGGCGCAGTACCTCCCGATGATCGGCGGCATGAGGAAGATCGCCGCCGAATCCGGGTGGACGATCCGCACGGCCGTCGTTCACGAAGCCGACGAGTTCGAGGTCGAACTCGGCGTCGACCCGCGAGTGCGGCATGTGCCGGTTCGGCCGGGGTCAGACCCCGGCGACCCGATCGCCGCCTACGCAGTTGGCGCGCACGGCGACGGCCGGCGTGAGGTGGAAGTGATGACCGTCGACGAGATCGAGCAGGTGCGCGCCGTCTCACGCGCGAAGGATCGCGGCCCCTGGGTCGATTGGTGGTCTCGCATGGCCGAGAAGACGGTCGGCCGGCGGCTCTTCGCGAAGCTCCCGCTCGGTGACCGCGAGCGCATCGAGCGCGTGCTGGAAGCCGCGCGCATGGAACCCGCCGATTCCGCAGCAGCCCTCTATGGCCCGAGCGCCCGCGCTGCCCTCGCCGCCGGCGAGACCTTCGACCACGAGACGGGTGAGATTCTGCCGGCGGGGTCGGCAGAAGGCGAGGAGCGCCCTGCGCTCGCTTCCGCCACTCAGCAGGCCGAGGCGGCCTCCTTCCCCCTGGGGGGCGATGAGCCCTCTTCGCAGGCCGCCTCGGTTCCTGACTCGGATGAGGAGCCTTCGCTCGGGACCGCGCTCGGCGAAACCGTCATTCCCGTCGGCGGCAAGGACTTCAAGGGCAAGACGCTCGACGAAGCCGCAGCGCTGGGCGAGATCGGATGGGAATGGCTGGGATGGTCCGCCAAGCCCGAGCGCCCCTGGAACAAGGCGGGCGCGAAGGAGGCCGCCTTCGGCGAGGCCGTGCGGGCGTACGTCGCGCAGCACTCCACCCTTGACGCAGCTGGCGAAGGAGATCCCGACGCGTGATACCGGTCGAGCAACGGTTCTCGTTCGACTGCATGACGGCCTGCATCGCCTCAATCTTCGAGTGCTCGTGGGAGGACGCTCCGCTGCTCTGCGATCCCGATACGAACGAGCCGGTAGATCAGTGGCTCCGCGAGATGACGCTGTGGATGCGGGCGCACGGCATGAACCCGTGGCACTTCGGGATCTGGGGTGACGAGAAGCCCTATCTAAAGTTCGGCTCATCCGAGATCCGATACGTCTTTCGCCCGCCCTGCTACTGGCTGGGCGGCGTGAAGAGTTCGCGATACGACGGCGAGCATTGCGTCGTCATGTACGCGGATGAGGTTCTCTGGGATCCGCACCCCCAGCGTGAGATGGGACATCTCGGGTTCACGACTGCCGAGGTCATCGTTCCCTGGCAGGAAGTTCCGCTCCCCGAGCTCGGGCGACGAATCAAGGGGGCGGCAGCGCCGTGATCGCTGAGCCTCCCGTGCGCGAGGACGGCCTCTGCGCTCACTGCGGCGGCCCGCGCAAGTTCCCCAAGCGACACCAGAAGGGGGTCGACCCGGCGTTGTACGAGCGCGACCCCTTCTGCGCGACATCGTGTGCGCGGGCGTGGCACGGCGTTCCACTCACCAATGTCCTCGGCGGCGATCCGAGCGAGCGACGCGGGCGCTATGAGCGGGTGGCGGCGTGACCCGCATTCTGGTCTCGGGCGACTTCCAGATCGGCGCCGGCCAGACCTTGGGCCGCACGCTCGTCGACCAGGACGAGCTGCTCGCGCGCATCGTCGACATTGCCGAGCGCGAGCAGACCGAGCTCTTTCTGTTCCTGGGCGACGCGTTCCAGAACCGCTCGACGAACCGCGACCAGGACGAGGTCTTCATGCGCTTCCTCGTCGCGATGTCGCGCGTGTGCCCGATCCTGCTCCTGGGCGGAAACCACGACTGGCGCGGGTACGAACGCGCGTCGACTGTCGGCATCTTCCGCGAGATGGGCGTCCGGGTGGCGCTCGAGCCGGGCGTGCACCGCTTCGGCAAGGTCGCCGTTGCGACGCTGCCCTGGGCCGCTCTCGGTCACCTCGTCGCGGCGAGTGACGGCGGCGAGCGCGCTCGAACGAACGAGGAGGCGGCTGCTCACCTGGTGTCCATCGCGGGCGGATTGCGTTCTCAGATCGCGCAGGATGAGATCGCGATCCTGGCCGGGCACTGGGCGGTGACGGGGGCATCGCTACCGACCGGCCTGCCAGTCGAGATGCTGAAGGAGCCCGTGGTCGAGATCGCTGACCTGCTCGCGCAGAAGTGGGACGCGGTGGTCTTGGGGCATATCCACAAACCTCAGGTGATGAGCCAGGACCCGCTGGCGCTCTACGTCGGGTCGCCTTGGGCGAACGACTGGTCGGAGGCGTCGAATCCTCATGGCGTTTGGATCATGGATTCCGCGATGAGTCCAGGCTCGGGCTGGGTCGCGATTCCCGATCACCCGTTCATCACCTTCGAGCCCGAGGTCGGGATGGATCTCGATGCGCTGGCCGAAGGTGCCGCCGCGGTGGAGGATGCGATCGTGCGCGTGCAGATCAGCGCGACGCCCGAGCAGGCGCGCAGGCTCGACCTGGCGGCGCTCAAGGAGGCGCTCTACGCCGCTGGCGCCCACTTCATCGCCCCGATCCAGCTTGAGATCGTGAAGCCGGAGCGCGCCCGTATCGAAGGCCTGAACGAGGATCTGGACGAGCTGGCGGCGCTCGAGCTGTGGCTCGATGCGGCGGGCGTCAACGGAGACCGGGCGGATGCGCTGCGCGAGCGCACACAGAGCTATCTGGGGGCGGTGCGATGAATGCCCATCCTCTCGCAGACGTCTTCCCGGCCATGTCTCAGGAGGAGTTCACGCGCCTCGCGGACAGCATCGAGCGCGACGGTCTCCTCGATCCGATCACGCTGCTCGATGGGGCGATCCTTGACGGTCGCCATCGGCAGCGCGCCTGCGATGAACGCGGCGTCGAGCCGCGCTATGAAGAGTGGAATCCAGCCTGCGGCATCACTCCACTTGAATGGGTAATCGCGCGCAATCTTGATCGTCGACAACTAACAACTGGGCAGAAGACGGCTCTTGCAGTTGAACTCGAACCGCGACTGGCTGAGGCGGCACGAGAGCGGGAGAATGCCAGGAAGAAGGGACTATCATCAATTGATGATAGTCCCCCGCCAAAGGTTTACCAGCGAAGTTCGGCGCACCTCGCGGGGAAACGATTCGGAGTTGGCGCGGCCTCTGTCGGAAGACTCAAAGCGGTTCGTGACCGAGATCCCGTCGTCTTCGAACGCGTCAAGACGGGGGAACTAACAGTCACGAAAGCGCGGAGTCTGATCGGCCTGACTCCGGACCATCGTGCGCTGACCAGCCACACCAGGACGAAGCTCGCCGACGCGCTCGGGCCACTGCGGATGTACCTCAAGAACTGGGACGAGTCTCGGCTATACGGCTTGACGCCAAAAGAGGCGCGACGTCTGCTGCGGCAAGTCCAGGAAGTCGATGCGGTTCTCTTCGAGGTAGAGCGCGCGCTCGAAGCCCGGACCGTTGTTTCTCGCGCGCTGAGATGAGGAGCCCGATGACGACAGCAACAAAGCCGATCCCGTCTGCGTTCGATGCATTGTCGCGCTATGACGGGCGCAATGAAGAGACCGCGAAGCTGAGCCGGCTGCCTCTCGATGCGATCCTGATTCCCGATTTCCAGCGCGATAGGATCGCGCCCCACATCAAAAAACTGACTGCCGAGTACGACGCGACGGCATTCATCTTTCCCATCGTCGCGCTCTTCAAGGGGAACCTCATTGACCTCGATGGGCAGCAGCGCCTCGCGGCGGCCGAGGCGCTCGGCGAGCAGCGCGTCGTCTGCGTTCTGATCGAGGGCATCGCATCGCGCGAGCGGCTCGCCGATCTCTTTCTCAAGTTCAATCGCGACCGTCGTCTCCTGAACGCATTTCAGAAGTTCGTCGCGGCGCTTGATGCCAAAGATCGCGGCACTCTGTCGATTCACGCGATCCTTGAAAGGCATGGGAAGCATGTCGCGAAAAAGGCGTCGGCGAACGGCGGGATGCCTGCTGGCGCGGTGACGAGTGTCCACGCGAACGGCGGCAACGATCGTCTCGATCGCGTCGTGCGGACTATCAGGCAGGCCTGGCCGACGCCAAGTCAGGAAGCACACGAGGCTGAGACGATTCTCGGGCTCGCACTCTTCCTCAAACGGGACTGGGAGAAGATCGACGACAACCGTCTGATTTCCGTCCTTCGGAAGCACCACCCTGGTTATCTCCTTGAGGCAGCCGATCATCAGCGAGGAGCTTTGCGCGCCTCATACAGCGATTACATCCGCGATCTCTACAACAAAGGTCTGCGGGGGAAGGGTCGCCTGTGAACCCTCTGTCCCTGCGCGCCACCAACTACCGCACCTTCGAGGATCTCTACTTCGAGTTCCCCCCGGGTTGCCTCGCGATCCTCGGAGCGAACGGAGCGGGCAAGTCCTCGATCGTCAACGTCATCGACCTGTGCCTGTTTGGACCCGAGGGACGCTCATTCGCCGACTACCTGACCGACGACGGCGACTCCACCGAGCTCGAGCTCGAGCTGACCTTCGCGCACGCGGGCGAGACCTATCGCGTGCGCAGAGGCTTCTCCGCGCACGGGCGCGGGAAGACAACGCTCGACTTCGAGCGGCGCGTCGGGGAGTCTGACGAGTATGAGCCGCGGAGTCGCGAGTCGCAGAAGGAGACGCAGGCGCTGATCTCCGGGACGCTCGGCCTCTCGCGCGCGACCTTCCGCGCGTCGGCCTTCCTCGCGCAGGGTGACAGCGCTGCCTTCACCGAAGCGACGCCGCGGGAGCGGCTGTGGATCCTCGCCGACGGGCTCGGGCTCGGTATCTGGGAGCGCCTGCGAGACGCCTGCCGGGTCGACAAGCGCACTGCCGAGCGCGAAGCCGCCGAGCTTGCCGGCCGGATCGCGCTACTCGAGGAAACAGGCGGCGACGTGGAGGCGCTGGGAAGGGCGCGCGACGAGGTGCGTGCTGCGGGCGGCGCTGCTCTCGAAAGCCATGCCCGCGCCGAAGCGTCGCTGGCTCGAGCCGCCGAGCAGGTCTCAGCGCTCGACGAGGCAGGCGCGAGCTATCGCGCGGCGCACGCGCAGCTCGAGGCTGCGCAGGCGCGCCTGCGCGAGCGGCGCTCACTCGTCGAGCGTGCGGCGGCTGCGAAGCTCGAGGCGGTCTCCGTCCAGCAGCAGGCTGACGCAATGGGGGCGCCGGCGGAGAGGCTGGCCGAGCTCGATGAGATTCGCGTCGGACAGGAAGCCCTGCGCGAGCAGCGCCGTGAGCGCGAGGCCATGCGCGACAGCTACCTCGCAGACGCCAAGGACGCTCAGCGACAGGCCGTGACGCTGGTCGACGAGCGCCAGGCCGTGTACGCCTCTCTCGTGACCTTGCAGCGCCAGGCCGCCGAGCTGAACGAGGCCGGGCGCGAGCACATCTGCCCCACCTGCGAGCAGGTGCTCGCCGGCGCCGCTCACTCCACCGCGCTCGCCCGCATCCGTGAGCAGCTGGGCGACGCGGAGCAGCGGGTGGATGCCTACGACGAGCGCATCGCAGCACTCAGGGAGCGCGAGAACGGGCGCAGGGCTGCCGCCGAGAAGATCGAGATCCCCGACGCGCCGAGCGACGAGAACGTCTCCGCGCTCACGCAGGAGATCACCCGCTGGCGCGCTACGGAGACGAGCCTGGCCGTCGCGAACCAGAAGCTCGCTGCGCTCGCGACCACGATCGCCGAGGTCACGCCCGAGCTGACCGCCGAGGTCGCCCGTCTCGCCGGCGAGCTCGTCTCCGCGCAGGACGCGCTAGCCGCTCTCGCCGAACCCGAACCGGGAGCGCTCGAGCAAGCGCAGGTGGCCGCTGTCGCCGCCAAGGCTCAGCTCGACAGCGTGTCGCAGCGGCTTACCGAATCGCGCGCCTCGCTCATTCGCGCGGACTCCGCGCTCGAGGGAGCGTACAAGATCGCCGAGGAGCTGACTTCGTGTCATGCGAGGCAGGAGCGACTCCTCGGCGAGCTCGACCTGCTCGCCCTGCTCGAGCGCGCCTATGGGCGCGACGGCATTCCGGCGCTGATCGTCGAGTCCTCGGCGATCCCGCAGATCGAGACCGAGGCCTCGCGCATCCTGAGCGCGCTCGGCACCAGCTATCGAGTCGAGCTACGAACGCAGCGCGCGCTCAAGTCGGGCGACGGGCTCGCGGACACGCTCGACGTGGTGGTGCTCGGCGAGGCGGGCGAGCGGGCGTACGAGAGCTTCTCGGGAGGGGAGAAGTCCCGCCTGAACGTCGCCCTCAGGATTGCCCTGGCACGCCTGCTCGCGCGCCGGCGCGGAGCGGAAAGCCGGATCCTCGTCCTGGACGAGATCGAGTACCTCGACGCACCGGGGCAGATGGCGCTCGCGAACGTGCTGAAGGAGCTCGCGCTTTCCGACTTCGACAAGGTCGTCTGCGTCTCGCACGCAGACACTCTCCGGGACGTGTTCGACAACGCGATCACGGTGGAGAAGGACGGCAACCGCTCGAGGATCGCAGCGTGACCGCCCAGGCGCTGCCACGGCTGCTTGATAGGAAGGCGCTCGCCGAGGAGCTTGGCGTGAAGCTCGCGACCGCTGAGCGAATCATGCGCCACGTTCCGAAGATCACCCTCGGCCGGCGCGTGTACGTGACCGAGCAGGCCGTCGTCGCCTATCTGAGGAAGGCTGAGAGCGAGTGAGCGTACCGAAGGCTGAGGCCGAATGACTGTCCGCGTCCACAAGGACGTTCCTGCCTGCTGTCGCCAAAGTCTCCTCGACTTCGCCAAGCGCGACCTTTACATGGGTGGCGGTGAGCCGGGAGATCAGATCGGCTGCGCTTGCGGCCACCGGCTCGTCTACGACTGGCGCGGGTGGCGTGTTCGCGCAGCCTCGAACCAAGACCGTGCTCCAGCAAGGAGGCCGGCGTGAGCGCGACGATCCCGCTCCCGGTCTTCTACTGTTATGCGCAGGCGTGGGCTTGGCCGCGCGTGACAGAGAACTCTGTCTCGAACCAAGAGCGAGGGCCGGACGCATGAAGACGCGAGCGCAGGAAGGCATCGAGAACCGCCTCGCCCGTCGCCGAAATGCTGCGCTGCAAGATCAAGCTGACGCCGCGCATCGCCGCGCTAGTGCCGAGGAGAGAACCGCGACGGCGCTGGAACGACTCGTGGCTCAGATGGGCGATCTGGCTAAGCGTGTTGCACGGCTTGAAGAACGAGATCCAGCGAGCAGGAGCGAATGAGCGCACCGGTGAGGTACTCGATCCGCGGACACCGGATGGAAGGCTCGATCTTCACGTCCGAGTGCGGAGGCTGTGGGATGCCCACGCTGGGGCAGGACGAGTTCCACCCCTACGAGGCTTGCATGGCGTACAAGGACACGCACAACAGCGTCTACGTCGAACGTCTGATTGAGCCGCTGTATCGCCAGCGCATCCTCCGCGATCCGGCGGTATCGAACCAAGACCGTGATCCAGCTTCGAGACAGGAGGGCGCGTGACCAGCGAGGAGAAGCAAGCGTTCGCGGACGAGGCTGAGAAGGCGCTGTCCCACCGAATGATCGAGGGCGTGGTGGATGAGGCGCTGTTCAACCACGGTGGCGACAAGTCGAGTCTCCTCTACTACTCGCTGATGAAGGTCGCGATGTATACGGCCTCCGTCGCCCGCGCTCAGGCTCTCGGCATCGACCCGGACGAGCTTCGCAGCACGCCGGACGAAGCAAACGAGCACATGCTTCGACGTGCCCGCTCATTCGTCGCGGCCGGTAAGCCTGTTCTCCGCGTGGATGAGTCCGGCGTCACGAGGCTCGACTGATGAGAGGGAAGCCGTGAGCGCGTCGAACCCCACGAGGGGAGCGTCCTCAATTGAGGTCGTCGTGAGTGAGCTAGAGAAGATCGCGCGAGTGATGCGCATGGTGCAGGACGACTGTGAAGCGGAGGCCATGTCCATCGACGGCAAGCCCTTCACGGCTGGGGTGGTCGCTGAGCAGTTCGGGAACTTCTGGCCGAAGTCAAGGCCGTTGCTCGTGCTGTGGAACTGCTCGCCGCAGCTTCTAACCAAGAGCGAGGGCCGGACGCATGAGCGGGCCGCTGCCGGAGAACGAGACACGACGCGCGCCATCCTCGGTCTTGCTGGGGCGATGAGTGCTGCCGCCGATCAGGCGCGGGCCATGACGGATGCCGAACTCGGCGAACTGCTCCTCACGGGTCGCTGGACGACGATCGAGATTCACGAAGCTGGTCGCAGGCTTACTCGTGCAGCACAAAGCCAAGAAACGAGTCACTCAAGCAGCGAGGCGAGTTCATGATCGGTGATCTCCCGCAGCGGCTTCGCATGGGAGTAGACGTCGAGCGACATGGACGCCTTCGCGTGCCCGAGCCTGCGCGCGAGCTCGACCGCGACGACGCCCTGTTGATGCCAGAGCGACCCGCGCCGGTGGCGCAGGAGGTGCGGGTGGATCATGCTCGCGTCGCGGAACTTGCGCCACACGGTGACTCGCGAGGTTCGGAACGGCACGCGTTCGGCAAGAGCCTCGGCCACGAGCGGCAAGCACGGGACGAGGCGACTCGTGCGCTGCCCCTTCACGGCCTCCCTGCGAAAGCGTACGGCTTCGTCCTGGATATCATCGCGGCGCAGGCTCAGAGTCTCGGACACGCGGCTCCCGAGCTGCTCCATCGCGAGCGCGGGGTAGCGCACGTCGTCAGTGAGCGCGCGGAAGAGCGCGATCACGTCCGGCGCGTCGGGCGGATCGAGCTCATCTCTGACGACGCGTGGAAGCTCGACTCGGCGAGAGCGCGCGACGTTCGCACCGTCGGCGAGGTCGAGGATCATCCGAAGCTGCCCGACGTAGCCCACGACCGTCGCCGGGGAGAGCTCCTCGACGAGGTCGCCGACCCAGGCCACGACGTCCCCGACGGCAAGCTCATCGACCACGGTCGTTCCGAGATCCTCAGCGATGCGCTTCTGCCGCGATCGGTATCCGCTCCGAGTCGAGTCGGATATGCGGCGCTTCCCCGCGAGCCACTCGTCCTGCAGCTCGCCCACGCTCAGCGCGGGGGAGACCACGCGGCGGAGCTCCACCCTCGGGTTCAGACCGGCCGCGAGCCACTCGGAGATCACGGCCTTGCGAGTGTTCGCATCCTTCATCGTGCGGAAGGTTCCGCCGTGCTCGAGATGCGTGTAGCGCCCGCCGCGGCGGTACTTCACATCGAAGCGTCGAACCCCCGAGGGGAGCGTCCTCGCTCGCACGTACAGCGTCGCCAAGGGGCGTTGAGCCTAACGACTGTGCATCCCCGGTGCGTCATCGCCCGAGCGAATGCGCTCGTTTGCAGGAACCCAGACAACTTCGTCAATCCTGCCAGCGGGGTAGCAGTAGCGCCGAGAGCCGTGGAGCAATGCGGCTGCGAGGCTCGCCCGGTAGCGCTCGGCGGCAGGGGTGTGCATCACCGGTGCATCACAGGAGCAGCCGTATGACCGCGCTCCTCGTCGAGCTCGCGCAGGCGAAGGACGGTCGGCGACTCCGCTACTTCGACGCTGGCGGGATCGTGAGGGCTGAGGCGTGACGACGGAACGCTCCGTGTCTTCGAGGCTTCACTCGCGAGAGGAAGAACTCGCTGCGCTGATCGCTGAGCAGGAGAGAGACGCCCGATATGGCGATCGCGTTCTTACCGAGCGAAGGCTCTCTCTCGACTACGCATTTGACGATGGGTTGAGCTTCTCCGAGATCATCGGTGGGCCGGACAGCAGTCTTGTCGCGCTTACAGACGAGCCTGATTCGATCGTGCGTCGTATCCCGCGACCGCAGAAGTGGACGTGCCGACAGATCATCAGCGCCATCCAGAAGTGGGCTAAGGAGCACGGGGAGCCACCGCTCTACAAAGAATGGAAGCGGCCGAACGGACGTGGTATCCCGTCCACCGCATCCGTGGCCCGAGCCTTCGGTTCGTGGAACGCAGCGATAGAGGCCGCTGGTTTTTCGCCTCGTCCTGTAGGAGGCACGAGCCATCAGGAACACCTACAAGGCAAGCGCCTCGTTCGGCGCATTCGCAGGCGTAAGCGCACGGCTTATCTCACACCCGAGAAGATCGCGGCGGCATACGTGCTGTACGACAGGCAGGGACTCTCGATGCCCAAGCTCGTCGAACTGCTCTGGAAGTCGTATGGCTATCGCTCGCGTAAGTCGTGCTACACGGCTCTGCTCCGAGCGTTCCATGCCGAAGGCTTCCGCATGCGAGACAAGCGCGAAGCTGCAGCGCTCGTTGATTGGAGCGTTCGACACGAGCGTGCTCGCAAGGGCGGACTCACTGCGTCAGAACGGAGGGCCGCATAGCGTCGTGACCTTCCTCTCTGGCCTCCCACCTTCCCCGCCGCCCCCGCCGCCCCCTAACCGCTCGCGCAGGTACTCCTGGAGATACCAGAAGATAGGACGGCGCGGCCCGTGGGCTTGGTACGGCTGGGTCGGTGCATGGCAGCCAGGGTTCTCCGCATCCACTGAGAAGCGGCTGCGCAACAAGCTAGCCCGATTCATTCGCAAACAGCGAACCCTTGAACGTACTCACACTGAGTCGCGGCGCTCCTCGTGAGCATAACCCTCGTAGATCTCGATTCGCCTTTGGCAAGGGTTCTTGGGGTTCGTGTGGCTGCTGGTCTTGCTGCGGAGGGAGGGGCGGCGGTGAGCGCATGAACTTCGCGACCAACCAAGAAAAACTGTGACGAACTGGGAGAACGTGAGCTTCGACTACGTGCGGCTCGTGGGCTTCACCGAGCCGACGCGCCGTTGGCTGTGCGAGGTCGCGGAGGCGATGTTCGGGGGCGATCCCGAGCGGATGCTCTCGCTCGAGCAGGCCGCCGTGCTGTTCTTCGTCCTTCGCCGCGAACAGGAGGACTCTTTCCCTGGAGGCAAATGGGCGACGATCCAGCACCTTGAGTCGCTGATCGCAGCCGCCGCAGACCGCGCGGCTTGCCTCGCGCCAGTCCAAGCCGGGACCGAAGACCCGGCCTCCCCAGCGATCGGAGAGGACGCCTGAGACTTCTCGTGAGCATCCTCGTCATCGCTCTACTCGCATTCGCAACCGCCACGGCCCTGAGCCGTGCGAAGAGCTCGGGCGCGGCCGGTGGGGTTTCACCGTCGGCGGATCGTCGAGCGCAGGGATCGATAGCCCGCGTGTCCGCGCCCGAGAACTGCCCCGCCGCCAGACGCGCTTTGAGGTTCTACGCCGGTCGCGCGAACGGATGGCGGGCGAAGATGGGCGTGCGAGTCCATGTCGATCCATCGGGGCAACAGGCACACCTTCGGGCAATGGCCTGCTCGCGCGTTCGTTATCTCGCCCACCTCTGGCAGCGCAAGGCATTCCAGGCGCGGCGGGCGTATGAGCGGTGGCACTGGCGGCAGTACGCGTGGCGGGAGTGGTTGCCGGCGAAGTGGCAGCGAATATTCCATTGCGAAACGCCGACCAACGGGCGCTACATCAACTGGCAGCACAACTCCGGAACCTATGAAGGCGGTCCGGGATTCCATTACGGCACATGGGATCGATACAAGCCTCGCGGAGCACCAGAGCGGGCTGACCTGGCGACACCCCGCGAGCAATACCAGTGCGCGCTCAATGTGTACGCGCGCGTTGGCTACGGAGCCTGGGGGTGTGGTGACGCATGAGCCGCGCCATGCCCGAGACTCTTGAGCAGGAGCTAGAGCGTCTCGTCACCGACGCCGACTATCGCGTAATCGTGGTGCACGCGAGCGACAGCTACCTCAACATGCGGATCGTCTACCTGCCGCACCTGAGCGTGCGCGGCGAGGGTCCATTTTTCTACATTGCCCACGGGCTGATCGCCGAGCAACACTTCATGCAGCGCAACCCGTCGAAGCGGTGGCGGAAGGCCCGCGAATGGGCACAGCGCGAGATCAGCGGGCACCGAGGGTTCGTCCAGGGCGTCAACGTCGCGTGACCATCGCCACCCGCCCCACCCGCGCCGAGCTATATGCGCTGTACGCGCCGCTGCGCAACGAGGGCTACACGGTCGCCGAGATCGCCGCGCGCTACGGCAAGGCGCGCTCCTCTGTGCACGCGATCCTTGACGATCCCGACGGCTCCAAGCAGCGCGCGCGCAGACGCCGCTACCAGGGCACCTGCGCCACCTGCGGCGCCCGCACGGACGGCTCCAACGGCTCGGCCAAAGCGCCGCGCTACTGCGCTACCTGCTTCCCGCTCTCACCCGAGTTCGCGGCCCAGAAAGCTGCGCAGACGTACTGGACGCGCGAGCTTCTGATCGAGCGTATTCAGGAGTGGGCCGAGTTGTACGGCGAGCCGCCGGCGATTCCCGACTGGAGTCCGAGCCAAGCGCGGTGCAACCATGACGAGCCGCGCGCTCGCCGCTTCGAGGACGCCCGTCCGCACTGGCCGTGGTTCACGTCGGTCGTTCGCGTCTTCGGCTCCTGGCGCGCCGGGCTTGAGGCGGCCGGCTTCGAGGCGCGCGCACCACACGGCGGCGGGGGCAACGTGCTGCGACGGCGCTCGCAGCGGGCGCGTGCGCTCGAGGAGGTGGCGTAGTGGCGACGAGTCAGGCCACGGGCTCGGAAGGTGCGGCGCAGGGTTCTAACCACGGGCACGTCGAGCTGACGCTGCGTGCGCTAAGGCTGGAGCGCGGGCTCTCTATCCGTGACGTGGAGAATCTGAGCGGGATCAGCCGCGCCTGCCTGAGCATGATCGAGCGCGGGCGCGAGCTACCGACACCAGAGCAGCTCGCCACGCTCGCGGACGTGTACGGAGTCGTGGGACGCTGGCGCTTCGTGACCCTAGTGCTGCTGGAAGAGAGGCAGGCGTGACGAGGTACGCGGCGACCACGGCTGTGCCCGTCGAGCGCTCGCGCGGCGAGATCGTGGGCGAATGGGTTACGCCACAGCTCGTCGAGGTGTATGCGAACGGTGTCATGCCGGGGACGCTCAGGCTCGCTCTCCCTGAGAAGGCGAACGCATGAGCGATCCAATCGGGCACCTGACGCCAGGGGAACTCAAGGCATGGCAGACGTTCGTCGAATACTTCCGTCGCGAGCAGCTCGTCGGTATCTCGAAGTCGGCCGTCTTTATGTCACTGGTTCCCGACGAGGAGGGCGATGTCCAGTTCTGGGCGCAGCTCGGCTGCGCAATCATGCTCGACAAGCCGATCATCGCCGTGGCGATTCGCGGTCGCGATGTCCCGCCGAAGCTTAGGCTCGTCGCTGACGAGATCGTCCGCGCTGACATCGACACGGACAGCGGCAAGCAGGCGATCCTTGAGGCGCTGGAAAGAGTTGGCGCGTGAGCGGTCCCAGCCAGGGCGCCCTTCCCAGCCTCGAACGTGAGGTGGCCCTGAGCGAGCGCCAAGCCCTCGCGCTCACGATCATCCGCACGCGCGGTCCGATCTCGTCCGGCGAGCTCGGGGCGCTCGTGCGCGAGGCGCGCGGCGGCAGGATCACAGGAGCAGAGTTCGATCAGTCGAACGGACGGAAGCTCGGCGATGCGCTGGCGCGCGAAGGGCTCGTGCGCTACTGGCGCGGCTCGGGCTGGGTGGACGGAGAAGTGCTAACACATGAGCTGCTAGCAGATAGCTATGACCCGGCGACGGCGGAGATCCCGTTCTAGTGCTCGAGCGTGAGCTTCAAGACGGCGTCGCGCAGGTCGCGCGCCTACTCGGCTACCGCGTCTTCCACGCGCGCCCGGCCTGGACGCAGAAGGGCTATCGAACGCCCGTCTCCTACGACGGCAAGGGCTATCCGGATTTGACGCTGGCCGGCAACGGGCGAGTCATCTTCGTCGAGCTCAAGTGCGGCAGGAACGTCCTCTCCGCCGAGCAGGCGGCCTGGCTCGAGGCGCTGCGCGCAGCCGGCCAGGAGGCGTACGTGTGGAGCGAGCGCGAGTGGGCGGAGGGGATCGTGGAGGCCGTGCTCAGGCGCGGAACGCGGCATGAGATCGAACCAAACGCGGCCTGACGGCCGCAGGAAGGAGCCCATCGTGGCTACAGCGACAGAGGAGATCGTTTACTCCGAGCAAAAGGAGTGGGAGGTCCTGCAGGACGACGCAAACCTGCCTTCGGACCCCGATGGCAAGGCCTTGTTCGATCGCGACGCCTACCAGGCGCCGGAGCTTCGCATCGACCAGGTCGACGGCCAGGAGGTCGACAAAATCTGGCTCAAGTTCTCCGGCCGTGTGGCACTCGATCGCACGCAGGCCGCGGACGTCGCGCTCTTCAATCGCGTCCGTCTCGGTCACGAGCTCGAGCTGCGCGTCGCGGGCAAGGGCTCCCGTGTCGGCACCGGCTACACGACCTCCAAAGGCGGAGACCTGGAAGCGATCGTCGGCGAGCGTGAGCTGCGCATCGACAGCGTGTACGTGTTCTCGGCCGAGGAGCTATAGCGGGGTGGCCTGGCGAGCGATCCAGGACACGGTCGGACGCTCGGAGTCGCTGGCCGAGCTCTCGCATATCGCCGAGCGGATCTACTGGCGGCTGCTCGCGCACTCCGATCCCTGGGGCAGGGTCGACGCGCGACCCCGGAAGCTCCGCGCTCTGTGCTGGCCGATGCTGCCCGAGATCAGCGACGAGGAGGTCGGCTACGCGCTCCTCGAGATCGAGACGGTCGGTCGCATCGTCGTCTTCGAGAGGCGCGGTGACCACGTTGTGCAGCTAGTCGACTTCGAGGCAAATCAGCCTCGCGATGCCATCCGCCGGCGGCCCGAGAAGAGCCGATTCGCCGATCCGCCGGACAGTGTCCGCCCAACTGCCGGACTTGTAACAGCGCTGTTCGGCCTCGGCGAGCAAACCAGCCTATTAGCAGGGGATTCCGGACAGCGTCCGGCGCACAAGCGGACAGTGTCCGGCAAGGCGGCGGACACTGTCCGCGGAGAAGAGACGGAGAGAGAGACGGAGAAGGAGAAGAGAGAAAAGCTTACAACCCTTCGAGCGAGCGAGCGTGAACTACAGGACGCGCATCGCTCGCCGGCTTCAGAACACGCTGAGGAGGACGATCCAGAGCCAGACCTCGGTGGACTCGAAGCGCCGATGACTCAGGCGGTGGCTCGGGAGCTTGCGCGCGCGCGCAACCCTGCCCCGGAAGGAGCGACGACATGAGCGAGGTCTACCTGTGGACGGAGATCCGGCTGCGCGCGGTCGAGCTCTTCCGCGACGCTCCTTCGGCGACGCAGGAGCAGCGCGTCCTCGACGTCTTCCGCGAGCACCCCGCGCTCGTCGTCGAGGCGGTCGAGCACGTAGGGCGGCGCTTCCAGACGGGGCAGGTGCGAAACCCGTGGGCGGTCCTCGCCAAGCACGTCGAGCAGGCGATGCGCCCACTCGACGACGTCAGCGCAACCGACGAGCGCGACCGCGAGCGGGCGGTCTCTCGAGCCGAGCAGTGGCTGCGCGCAGCTGGTCAGCACTTCGACCGCGAGGAGGAGATTCTCGAGGAGCTCTTCGGCGAGCTGGGACGTCTGCGGACGTGGAGAGACGACGAGCCGCTCAAGGTGCGCATGCTCGCGCTCTTCGGCGAAGTCCGCGCCAGGGGCGACACGATCGTGCAGGAGGCTTCAGAGCGGGCAGAGCACTGGCGGTCGACGACCGGTCTGCGCTACCGGCTCGAGCGCGACCCCGAGTTCCGGCGCAGTTACCTCGCCGAGCACCCGGAGGCCGTCTCGGACGAGCCTCGACTCGACGGCGATCCCGAGCCCGTGCTCGACGACCCGGAGCCGGTGGTCGCATGACCCCTCGAAGCCAGGAGGCCCCATGAGCGTCGCCCTCTTCACGAACGTGCTCGCGAACCTGCCAGCCGAGCGCGTGCGCTCACTCGACGCGAGCCTCGCCGCTGAAGGCCTGGGCGGGATCGAGGCCGTGTACGTGAGCGTGTGGCCGGAGCCGACCGAGGAGCTCGAACACCGACGAGCGAACCGAGCTGCGTTCGGGCAGTGGCGAGCCGCCACTGGCGTCCCGACCTGGGCCTGGATCGTGTGCTCGAAGGACCAGGCCGCCGACGCGACTAAGATCGTCGAGCTGCACGAGCAGCTCAGACCCAGCGGCTGGAAGCTCAACATCGAGGCGCCGCTGAATCACGCCAAGCTCGGGGTGCTCCTGAAAGGCGCACTCGCTACCACCGTCCCACTCTCGGCCTCCCTGGCGGGGCAGACGGCGTCGCACATGAACTACGACTACCGCGCCCTCGAGCGAGCCGGCGTCGAGATCGACTGGCAGGCGTACTTCGACTCGGGCGAAGGGCAGCCGCCGGCGCTGAGCGTAGCCGAGCTGTACCAGTCGAGCTTCGTGATCCCCGGCTGGGAGTACCGCCACCGGCTGGACGTCTACTACGGCTGGGGCAAGGTTGGCATGGTCTCGGGCGGAGAAGCCTGGCTCGACTCGTACCGCCGGCCGGGGACTTCGGACGGCCGCTTCACGGTCGCTCCGCGCGAGTGGGGGTGGTGGGTCGTTGATCATGCCCTGCGCCGGAACGGCCAGGTCGGCACGCTCATGGGCCGGGCCGCCTACGCGAGGATCCGGATCACGCTCGACGTCACCCGGACCGCGCAGGCCCGCCCGCCCGCGCACTGGACACCGATCGCAGCTTCCGCGCGGGTCGCAGGCGCGAGCAAGCGGCCGCTCTCAGTCTACCTCGCCGAGAACACCTCGGACGAGGTCATCGTGGCGATAGCGCGCGGGGCGGCGTGAGGACGCACCACATAGGCGGCGAGTCTGTGAGCGTGGCTCGCAGCGGTCCCTACGGCGATGTCCGCGACGTCCTCGCAGGACTACCGCATCACCAGGGCGGCGCGTACTGGCAGACGGACATCTTCCCGCGCAAGCACGCCTACCTGCGCGAACATGCGCCTCAGGCGCGCAGCGTGTTCGAGTTCGGAGCGCTGGTCGGGTACTTCCTGGTGACGGCGCTCGACGCGTGTCCTGGGATCGCGCGGGTTAGCTGGCTCGACAACGAGCTGCACACGCCAGAGTCGAACCGTATGACGCGCGAGAACCTCGATGCTGTAGGGCGGGTGGGCGAGCATCTATGGACGGACACCGTGAGGGACGTGGTCTCGGATGACTGCGAGCAGTACGACATCGTCCACGTCGACGGGGAGCACACGCTCCATGCGTGCCTCGTGGACTTGGGGTTGGCGCTCGCCATGCGGCCAAAGCTGATCCTGGTCGACGACACCGATGCGATCAGCGAGGTGCGAGAGGCGGTCGAGCTCTTCTCGGGCTACGTCGGCCTGGAGTCCGAGTACCACGACACCGTCAACGGCTTCGCGGTGCTGCGACCGTGACCCGCGAGGAACGCATCGCTGCGACCTGGGCGCTCCTTCGCTCGTACGCTGACTGGATGCCCTCGCCGCGCACCTCAACCGGGCAGATCGTTCGGCGCTCGGCGCTACGCGGTGAGGTGGCGTCGGCCTACGAGGACTGCCGCTCCTGCGCTGGCACGGGGCGCGTGCGCCGTGGCGGTGCGGATCTTGCCTGCTGCAGCTGTCGCGGTGCAGGGACGCGCTCGGTGGACGCCTACACCCGCCGCGAGGTGGTGCGCGAGCAGGCGCTCGATGAGATCCCCTACGAGCGACTGATCCGCTTCCGCAGGGTGCGCTGCGACGCGTGCGGCGGGTCCGGGCTCGTGTCGGCGGCGTCGGTCAAGGAGCCCGGCCTGCGCGACCTGCTCGAACTGGACGGCGCGCACCGGCACTGGTGGCGGCAAGCGCAGCGCGAGCGCTGCCAGCCTTGCCGCGGCTCGGGCTCAGTCGAGATAGTCGACGAGCGCCAGACCGACGCGAGCCTTCGCCGACTAGCCGCAGACGAGGCAGCGCGAGCGGGCGCTGCCTTCTCGGCTGACTGGCTTGACTCGGCCCTTGAGCATCGCCACTCGCAATGGGCGCAAGGCTCGTACGCTGAGCTCGCTGTGATCCTGCACGCGCTTGAGCTACGCGCCCCGCGGCTGCACGCATCGCTTCTGCGCCACGTCGTGTACGAGCCGGGCGAGTACGTCGTCTCGGAGAGGCTTCGCGCGCGCCTTGAGCGCGTCGTCGAGCGGATCGCCGGCGAGCTGCCCGGGCAGCTACGCGTCCCTGCGGACGTCAAGCTCGCTCACTCACGAAAGCACGTCGTCTGGCGACATCGCTCGGCGGCTGCGGATCACCAGCGCTCCAAGCGAAACGGTGAGATCGCGGCCCTCGTTCTCGATCACGGGCAAGCGCCTGTCAACGTCGCGATCATCCACGGCGTGACGCCGCGGCGCGTACGGCAGATCGTCGCGAGCGCAGCGGTGGCGATGCGCCACGAGCTGCACGGCGAGGCGGCGAGGTTCGCGCTGTGATGTTCCGCTGGCGACGGCAGGGCAAGCGACGGCAGGTCAAGCACGATGCTCGCTTCGAGCAGGCGATGCGCTGGGGCGAACCCTCCGGGATCTACCAGAGCACCTGCTCGTGCGGCTGGAGAGGGTTGATGTACCTGACCCCGGCTGAGGCCGAGCTGGAGGCAATGGAGCATGATCCCGTCTGGCAAACGCTGCCGGGTTATGCCGAAGCTAGAGGGAGGCTGCGGCTTCTGATCGAAGACCAGAAAAGCCTCGTCCGTCGGAGGTTCTCTTGACGTCCGTCATCCGCCCTCGCTAAAGTCTCGTCTGTCGCCTTCCCCGCTGGGCAGGGAAATCGCGAACCCCCTTTAGTCCGAAGTACGTCTACGGACAGGCGCGGCCGGGCTACTGTGCTTCTCGGGAGGCAACAATGGCGGGTACAAACGGTGGCCGCTCGAACGGCGGCCGACCCAGCTGGCAGCGCATCACGAAGGCGCAGCGCGAAGCCTTCCTCGAGCACATCCGCGCCGGCCTGGATCGCTCGCAGGCGACCGCGGCCGTCAAGGCGCCGAAGGGGTCGTTCCGCACGCTATGTCGGTTCGACCCGCTCTTCGAAGGCGACTTCGAGGAGGCGCGCCGCGCAGGCTTCGAACCGAAGGCTGAGAGCCTGCTCGCGCGCATGTGGGTGATCGCGCATAGCGATCACCCAAGCGCACTTCGCGCCTGTCATTACCTGAGCATGCTCTACTCGGCCGATTACCGCACAGCCCATGCGAGCGGACGACTTGGGCTGGCGCTCGAGGGGGCGGACGGCAAGGCGCTCGAGATCAAGCTCGCGTTCGACCCGAGCATGGTCGATGAAGGCTGACCTCTCGTGGTTTGAGCCGCTTCCGAAGCAGCTTGGCTTCATGCGCACAGCCGCCCGCGAGGCGGTCTACGCGGGCGGGTTCGGCTCCGGCAAGACGCTCTCGGGCGGGTTCCGCGCCCTCCTCGCCGCGGTAGAGCATCCAGGCACTGTCGGGCTCGTCGGCCGCCAGTCATACGGTGCCCTTCGCGACAACACGCAGAAGGTAATCCTCGAGGGCGACGACAAGCCGCCGATCATCCCGCCGGAGCTCATTGCAGCACGCTCCGAGAAGGGCGGGACGTCGATCACCCTGCACAACGGATCCGAGATCCTCTTCCGCTCATTCCAAGACTGGAACGAGACGAAGTTGCTCGGCCCGAACTACGGCTTCGTCTACATCGACGAGCTGACTGAATGCACAGAGCGGGTCTGGCTCGCCTTCCTCTCGCGGCTGCGTCATCCAGCAGGCCCCGAGCAGGCATGGGGCTCGACGAATCCGAACGGCCACGACTGGGTATGGCGACGCTTCCACTCCGAGTCCGGGCAGGCCGAGTCAGGGTCTCTCCTCGTCCATGCGCCGACCGAGGAGAACATCCATCTCTCGACGACGTACGTCGCCTGGCTTCGCTCGCAGCCACGCGAGTGGCAGAAGCGCTACGTGGACGCATCGTTCGACACCGCCGCCGGGATGATCTGGGACGAGTGGCAGCGCGAGGTGCATGTCGTCCCCAAGACGGTTGCGATCGAATACGACTGGCGCCGGTTCGAGTCGCTCGACCACGGCCGGCGCAATCCGACCGCATACCTGCAGTGGGTCATCGACCCCGATGGCTTCTGTCTCGTGTACGACGAGTATTACTCGCCGGGTCTCGTGTCCCAGCACGCGACGGCGATTGCCGTCACACGCGGCGCGCGCCAGTGGGGTCCGGTAATCGCCGACCGCCAAGTCTTCACCGCGGACGCCTACGGCAACACACCCGCCGCCGAGTACGGCAAGCACGGGATCACGATGCTCGCAGCCGACATGGACGTGAGCGCAGGTCTCCTGCGCGTGGCCGAGCTCCTGCTTCGCCACCCCGAGCGCGTCTTCCCCGCGTGGCATCCATGGGCGGGAACGCTCGGTCCGGACGGTCGCGGCTCGCCGCTTCTGTTCGTGTCGGAGCGCTGCTCTGCCCTTCTCGCCGAGATACCGAACTACGTGTGGCGCGATCTCTCGCCGACGCTCGAGGCGCGCCAGAACCAGCCCGAGGAGCCGCGCAAGCTGAACGATCACGCTTGCGACGCGCTTCGCTACGGGGCCATGTCGCGCCCGCGCCCGAACCCGCTCCCAGACGAGGTGCGAGAGCAGCGTACGGAGCCAGCCTCCGAGCGCCGGGCCATCTCGGCGGGCGTCCTCGAGCGCACCTTCTAGGGAGGGCACATGCGGATCGGCCCGATCGAGATCGGTCGCGTCCGCGCGGCGCAAAGCTCCGCGCCAAGGGCAGGTCGCGAGCTTGGCGCATCCGGCGTCATCAACCTGCAGGGTTTCTTGCAGCAGCTCGAATACTCGACCGAGCTCAGCGGAACAAAGGGGCTCGCGAACCTCGAGCGCATGCGCTCCTCGGACGGAGCAGTAACCGAGACGCTGGGGCATCTCGTCGCTCCGATCCGGAACGCGAACTGGGACATCGAGCCCGCCTCCGAGCAGGAAGACGATCTCGTCGTCGCCGAGGCCTGCCGGCAGGCGCTCTTCGAGTGGCCGACGCAGCCCTTCGCCGAATACCTCGACCAGGCCCTCGACTACCTCGTCTTCGGACATATGCTGTTCGAGACCGTGTGGCAGGTCGTTGACTCGCCGCTCACGGTCGATCGCCCTGACGCCGAGCCGCTCGAGATACCTGATCGCCAGTATCTGACCTTCCGTCGCTTCGCCCAGAGGCTGCCTTCCACGATCGTCAAGTGGAACGTCGCCGACGGTGAGCTCGCATCGGTCGAGCAGTCCGTGTTCAAGGACGCCACCTTCTCGCAGATCGAGCTTCCCGCGTCCGAGCTCGTCGTCTATGTCAACCAGCGACGCGGCGACGACTTCACCGGGCGGACGCTTCTTCGCGGCGCGTACAAGCACTGGGTCATGAAGGAGCTGATCGAGAAGATTGAGGTCGTTGCGCTCGAGCGTCACGGCGTCGGCGTCTGGGTCGGCTACCCCTCCGCGGCGTATGCCAATGACGACGCGGTGCTCGCCCGCATGGAGGACATGCTCGAGAACATCCGCGCAGGCGCGCGCACGTACCTCGTTGCGCCGGGGCCGAAGGCGCAATCCTCGGCGGCGGCGCAGGACGGGTTCCTGTTCGAGGTCGTCTCTCCCGGCGGGCAGATGCCCGACTTCTCGAAGGCCAAGGAATACCATCGCGGCGAGATCAAGGGCTCATGCCTCGTCCGCTTCGCCGAGCTGGGGCACGCCTCGGTCGGCGCACGCGCGACCGGCGACGTCCAGTCCGAGGTCTGGCGCGACTCACTGCACGCGATCGCCCGCCACATCGGCGAGGTGAACGACGAGCCGCTTCGCCGCTTCTGCGACGCGAACTTCTCGGGCGTCCGCCGCTACCCCAAGCTCGTCGCGCGCGAGATCGAGTCGAAGAACCTTGAGGAGTTCGCGAACGCCCACTTCCGACTCGTCACGGCAGGCGCGATCGCCGCTGACAGCTCGTATCGCCGCTACGTACGCGAGGTGCTGGGCGCCCCGGCGGAGGACGATCCCGAGGCCGCGGGCGCCGAGCGCGAGGCGTCTACGCCGACGCCGCCCGACGAGTTCGAGATCGAGGAGGAGTAGATGCCCGTGCAGAAGATCACGGTGGAGATCCCGACGCTGGAGATCACCGAGGACGAGCGCAATGAGGCTGCCGTCGAGATCGCGCGGGCTGTGCAAGGCGTCCTCCTGGCCTACCTCGAGTCGCGTGACGCCCTGCAGGCCGTCGTGACGCAGTGGGTCGAGCAGTGAGCACGCCGAGCACGTACTGCCCGGACTGCGAGCGCGAGATACCCGGCACACGCGAGGACTTCGTCGCGCATCGCGAGGACGCGCATCCCCCGGCGCCACGCGTCGTCTCCGTAGCCGGCGGGATCGAGTCTCAGGCCAAGGTCGGCAGTCCCGGCGGCGGCCGCTAACACCAGGGAGGCCTGACGAATGGCGAACATCCTGACCAACGCGGGTCGTGAGGGCTTTCTCGTCGCCTCGCAGGGCTGGAAGGCGGGATCCGTACCGGGGACGTGGGTGCCGTACATCGTCGGCTCCTGGGCCGGACCCGCGGCCGACGGCATCTTCCTGTCGAGCATTCCCGTCGCGGTGTGGCGGGCACGGGGCACCTACCTGACGACGAAGACGACGGCCTCCGGGATCGCCGACGCCGACGACACGACGCTCGTGGGCGTGGGCTCGGCGGGCTCGGCGACGGCGGTCGCCATCGTGCTCATCAACGAGACGGCTGCCTCGGACACCTCGCTTATGGGCGCCTACATCGACGTCGCGACCGGGCTGCCGTTCCTCCCCAACGGGGGCGATGTCTCGGTCGCCTGGGACAACGGGGCCAACAAGATCTTCAAGCTCTAGAGGGCCGACGACCCGTGCTCTGGATTCCCCAGAAGGGCAGGCTTCACCAGCAGCACAACACGGGCGCGGTCGGCTCCCTGAACATCGGCACGAACGTCACGACGGGAGCTGCGGCGGGAACGAAGGGCGCGGTCGCAGAGCTGATTGCCTCGACGAACTTCGACGCCTACTTGCTCGGGATCCACGCAGCCGACTACGGGATCTCGGCAATCGCCTGCGAGGGGATGCTCGACATCCTGATCGGGACCGCGACCGAGGAAGTGCTGATCGCCAACTTGCTCATGGGCCACTGCGCGGGGCCGAACTTAGCGGCGATCCCGGCCTCGATCGGGAAGTGGTGGCTCTTCCCCCTCTACATCCCGGCCGGAGCCCGGATCTCGGCGCAAGCTGCCGGCGCGCGCGTCTCGACCGTCGTCCGGGTCGCCGTCCATCTCTGGGGTGGGCATGGGATACCGCCCTTCCGCGTCGGCTCCAGGGTCATCACTTACCCGACCGCCCCCTCCGTCCCGCGCGGGCTCGCGATCACGCCGGGCGCGTCGGGAGCCGAGGGCGCGTGGACACAAATCGTCGCCGCGACCAGCGAGGATCACTTCGCGATCGTTCCGAGCTTCCAGGTCGAGACCGACACGACCGTCACGCAGAAGGCGTACGCGCTCGATATAGGCGTCGGTGCGGCCACCGAGGAGATGATCGCGGAGGGCTACTGGTTCGTGACGGGAACGGGCGAGGGGATGACCGGCTACTGGCCAGACATGCCTTGCTTCGCGAACGTGCCCTCGGGCTCGCGTCTCGTCGCCCGCGTCTCCAACTCGGGGACGAACGACGTCGCCTACGGAGCGATGCTGCATTGCGTCAGCTAGGAGGTGAGTGATGGCGATCAGCGAACATGCGACCGGCAGCCAGACAGCCACGATCGGGACGGAGCACACGCTCAACCCGACGACGCCCGAGACGACGGACGGCATCTACCAGCTCTGGATCGATACCTTGGCGATGGCGAAGGCCGACGAGACCGAGATTCGGATCAAGGAGAAGGCGCGCACTGGCGACACGCAGCGTCTCGTTTTCCTGGCGACCCTCACCGACACGCAGTCGGAGATGTTCGTCACTCCCACGCTGATCCTCATGAACGGCTGGGACATGACCTTGAAGCAGACGGCGGGAGTGGGAAGGGCCTACCCGTGGTCTGTCCGCAAGGTGGCCTGAGGTGGACACCCAGTACACACTCGCGGGCAAGATCGGCCTCGGCGATCAGCGTCCGGCTTGCGAGGAGCTAGCGACGCTCTTCTCTCACCTTCCGAACATGGGCGTGCGCGTCCTTGCGCTCGCGCACGCCCTCGACGGCACGCTCGTCATCACGCTCGACCGACCGCTCAGTGCTGACGAACGCGAGCACTTCGGGATGCAGTAAGTGTCAGCCTTCTGGTGGTACTCAGGTGCCGCCGAGGCGCAGCAGCTCGCAGGGGAGGCACCGCCTCCGGGGGTAAGCGGAGCCGGAGCAATCGCGAGCGCGGAGGCCTTCGGAACCCCCAACGTAATCCGGCACGTGCGCACAGCGGGTGTGATCGCATCCGCAGAAGCGTTCGGCTCGCAGAACGTGAGTCGGGTCGTGCGCAATGCTGGAGCCATAGCGAGCAGCGAGGCAGCGGGAGAGCCTCGCATGAACCGAATCGTGCAACCCGTCGGACTCGCGAGCGCTGAAGCGTTCGGGGCCGGTACCGCTCGCTTCCTCGTCTATCCGCTCGGTGTCGCTTCCGGGCAGGCCCTGGGACAGCCGACGGTCGGGATCACGCTCATCTTCTCGGCCGGCGGGATCGTCTCGGCGGAGATCTTCGGGCAGCAGCAGGTGCGCTTCGTCCTGCAACCGCTGGGGCTCGTGAGCGCAGAGACATTCGCTGTCCCGCGCGCGCTCTTCCGCATCCACCCTCTCGGCAGCGCAAGCGTGGAGGCGTTCGGCACGCCCAAGCTCGGGGACAAGCTCGTGTCAGCTGCGGGCGGCATCGCGAGCGCGGAGTCCTTCGGACTCGCGCGTATGCTGCGTATCGTCCGCCTGGCCGGAGCGGTTCCCTCGCTCGAGGCATTCGGCGATCCGCGCTTGTCGCGCGTCATCTCCCCAGTTGAGATCGCCTCGGCCGAGGCCTTCGGTAGCGCCTACGTGCGGCGGCGCGTTCTCGTCATAGGCCTCGTCAGCGGAGAGGTTTTCGGGATCGCCGAGATCCTCGGTGCCGCGGCGGCGCCGCCCGCCGGCCTCGTCATCGGCTCCGTCTTTGTCGCCGACCTTGCCCGCTTCGAGCTGCTCGTGCTCGACGGAGAGACGTACCTCGTCGTGAGCGAGGACATTGCGCTCTCAGCAGGGCCAGCGGTAGCCGAAGAGGAGCGCTACGGCGCACAGCTCGCGGATAGCGGGCTCGCTGGAGGGCCGCGCATCTCCGACCGGCACGGAGGCTGAGCCAGTGACGACACCCGACACGGTCAGCAGGTACGACCTCAATGACCTCGTCCGCTTCATCGCGACCTTCGTCTCGACCGACGCGATCACGGCTGCCGACGCCTCGACGATCACCTTCTACACCAAGAACCCCTCGGGCGTGATCGCGAGCTACGTGTTCACGGGTGGTGCCGGCGGTGGCTCCATCACCCGCCTGGGGGTCGGCGCATACGCGAAGGACTGGACGCTCGATGTGGTCGGCTCCTGGTTCTACCGCTGGGCCGCCACGGGCGGCATCCAGGCGAACGAGGAGTGGAGCGCGATCGTCGATCGCTCGTTCATTTTATAGCTTCGACTGAGAGAGGTCTCCCTGTGAGCGTCGTCGTCTGGGAGCCGCGCATCGCGCTCACCGCAGCCGAGGCCACAGTCGACTTCCCCGCTCACAACGAGCATATCGTCGAGCAGCGAACGGTGATCGAGGACGCAGCCTGGCCGACGGCTCGCCGGCTCGTCCTCACAAGTGAGGAGCTCGGCGGCTATGTCTCGCAGAAGGCTAGGGACGATCTGGCTGCCAGGCTCGAGCAGAGCCTCGAGCGCACGGCGCGCTTCGGCTTCCGCGAGGCCAAGCGGGAGATCGCAGCGCTCCGAGAAGGACGAGCGATCACTGCCGCAGTCGCTCTGCCCGAAGACGCCGGCGAGCACGGAGAACTGGCTCTGCAAGGGCTCGACGGGATCCGACGCTTGATCCGCCAGCGCTCGCATGAGGCAACGCTGCTTGTCGCCGACGCCGTCACAGAAGCCGGCAAGACGCCTGGGCTGACGACCGCGGAGCGCGAGGTGCTGCTGACCAAGGTTGCGCGCCGTGCTCTGCACAACAACGTCCTCGAGATCGTCGGCGAGACGCTCAACATGGGCCGCACCGCCGGAGCGCTGTCGCTACCCGTCCCGCCCGAGTTCGCGCTTCGCTCCGAGCAGCTCGACAAGCGCACATGCGACCCCTGCTCGCGCTTGCACGGTGAGATCGCCGTGGTCGGCTCCGCCGACTACTTCGCGCTCATGCCGCCGACAGGGTGTCTCGGGGGAGGGCGATGTCGCGGGATCTGGGTGTTCGGCGACGGCCCCGTTGATTTCAGGCTTTCAGAAGCGGCTTGAAGGAGAGTCCATGCGAAATGAAGCTCGCCTCGTAACGTTCCTGGCACGCGCGGTCGAGGAGATCGCCGACGACGGGACGCAGTGGATCGAGGTCATGCCGACCGCCACCGAGGCTCGCAACGGCAAGTGGTTCTTCACGATCACCGCCGATGATCTCGATGTCTACGCGAGCTCGATCCGCGCGAATCCCGGCTCGATCCCGGTCGACTACGACCACGCCGAGACCGGTGCCGGCACTAAGGCGGCAGGCTGGTTCACGGGTGAGGCCGAGGTGCGCGGCTCGGGTGGCGAGTCGCGTCTGTGGGCGCTCGTCAAGTGGACGAGCTCGGCAGCCGTAGCGATCCGCGACGGCGAATGGAAGCGCATCTCGCCCGAGTTCACCTTCGAGAAGCGCGATCCGCGCTCCGGCCTCATGACGAAGGCGAAGGAACTCATCGCCGCCACGCTCACGAATCGGCCGTTCTTCGACGAGCTTACGCCGGTGACTGCGGCCGTCCTCTGGGAGCCGGGTGAAGGCCTACAGGATCTTCTCGCGCGCGTGTTCGACGCGCTCAACCCCGGCGGCTATGAGAACGCGTCTTTCTGGGTCATGGACGTCACCTCGTCGAAAGCGCTCGTCGGCGAGTACGACGGGGAGCGCAAGTGGGTCGTGGAGTTCACTGTTGCCGAGTCGGGCGAGATTTCCATCCCGCCGCGCGCGGACTGGGCGCCCGCGGAGCAGGAATGGGTTGAGGCTGCCTCGGCCATGCTTCGTACCATCCGGGCCATGAGGCCCTTTACTGAAGGAGACACGATGCTGAGCGACAAGCTCAAGGCGGTCGCCGTCGAGGCAGGCCTCGCAGACGACGCCAGCGAAGACGACATCCTCGATGCCGTCAAGGCCCTGAAGGTGAAGGCGGAGACGCCCAAGGGCGAGGGCGACGGCGACGGTGAGTCCGTGCGCCTCGACCGCGAGACGGTCGCGAAGCTGACCGCTTCGGCCGCCAAGGGCGAAGAGGCAGCGAAGAAGCTGCACGACCTCGAGCGCGACACCCTGCTCGCGAAGGCGGTCGAGGAGGGCAAGATCCTCCCGGTCCAGAAGGACGCCTACGCGACGATGTTCGACGTCGACACGGAGAGCGTGAAGGCGCTCCTCGAGGCGACGCCGGCACGCTCCTTCGCAGCCCGTGGTTCGGGTGAGACGGGCGGCGAGGGTGACGAGGACGAGGCGGCCGTGAAAGCCGTTGCCGCGCGCGTGTCTCGCGGCTCGGACGCGAAGGACGGTCGCGAGATCATCGGCGCCGACATCGTCGTCGAGGCGGAGAAGATCCTCGCCGCTGGCGGCAAGACGGAGCCCACCGAGGAGGAGTACGCAACGGCGCTCGCGCAGGCCGCCTCCAAGCAGGTCGCGTAGTCCCCCGTTCCCACTCCCGTACCACTCCGAAGGAGATCACATGGCTGGTTACAACCACGGGGAGGTCCTCGAGACCAAGGCCGCCTCTGCGATCGCGCAGTGGGTGCCGGCGATGTTCCTGCCGGGGGGCTCGGCGCTCGACGAGACCGTCCACCGAGCAGGCTCCCTGAACGACATCGCGGTCGGCTTGACGATCGCCACGGTCGCCTCTCCGGGTGATCCGGTCACGCTCGTCGTGTCGGGTCGCGCCAAGGCGATCGCCGGCGCCTCACTGGGAGCGGGTGCTCTCGTGGGCGTCGGCTCGACGAACGGCGTGCTCATCCCGCAGACGCCCTCCGTGACAGCAACCGCGATGGCGCTTCGCACGATCATCGGGCGCTCTCTCAAGAACGCGGTCGCCGGCGACGTCTTCGAGATCCAGGTGAAGCCGGAACAGATCGTCTAGCACCGCGCTCTGCGCGGATCTCCGGAGCCCACTCATCGCACCCTGAAACCGGAGGACGCTCATGCCTTCCCAGACCGTGGGGAACGTCCACATCAACGCTCCCCTCACGAACCTGGCCCGGCTCTACCGCCCTCGGGGCTTCATCGCAGACCAGGTCTGCCCGATGCTCCCCGTGGTCAAGGAGTCGGACCTCTACTACGTCTTCGATCAGGGGCCGTTCTTCGCCACCGACGTCGAAGACCTCGTCCCTGACCGCGGCAAGCCGCGGAAGGTCGAGTTCTCGCACACGACCGAGCAGTATTCGTGTCAGAAGCGCGAGCTCGCCTGGGACATCTCCGATCGCGAGCGCTCGAACGCCGACAACCAGCTCAACCTCGAGCGCAACAAGCAGGCAGGCACCCTCGGGCGCCTGCTGCTGAAGCGGGAGGTTCGCGTCGCTGCGGCGCTTCGCAAGACGACGAATGGCGGAGGCCTGACGCTCGGCGCCGCCGCCCTCGCCAAGTGGGATGCAGCCACGACGGACTACCAGGACCTCGCGACTGACGTCATGGCCGGCAAGACGGCGATCCGGCAGGCGATCGGCGCGACGCCGAACGTAGTCGTCATCCCCGCAGCCGTGGCCGAAGGGATGCACAAGTCCCTGCTCTTCCAGGCTCTGCAATACACGTACGGCGACGTGCGTGCGCGCAACCTGATCGAGCAGGAGTACCCGGTGCTCCCGAACGTCCTCTTCGGGATGCGCGTCATCGTCGGCGGCGAGCTCAAGAACACGGCGAAGGAAGGCCAGGTGGCCTCCTACTCGGACGTGTGGGGCGAGGCAGTGCGCATGCTCTACGTGACCGAGGGTCCGGCGCTCGAGGAGCCGTCCGTCGCGTACTCGTTCGCCTCGCGGCAACTGCAGACGCGGCAGTGGCGCGACGAGGAGGCCGAGGTCGACTCGTTCGCAGTCGGCTTCATCCTCGACGACGCGAAGATCGTGGCTCCGAGCGCGGGCTACGAGATCGACGACTGCCTGACGTAGTCATGGCAGCCAAGAAGGCTTCGTCAGCGGTGCCCGCTGCTCCGTATGGCTGGGATCTCGTCGGCGAGGACGGCCGGCGCATCCTGCGCTGGGAGTCCCGCTCGGCGTGCGAGGCGCTCGCCGCCTCGATCACCAGCCGTACTGCCGAGACGCTCGAGATCGTCCCCGCGACGATCAGCGCGCTCTCCGCAGCCGCCGGTGCTGCTGGCGCAGCGGAGGAAGCCGAGTAGATCCAGCGAGCCGGGAGGCAGGAGCCCCCTCCCGGCTCGAGCGCAGGGCGATGCGGGTGCCCTGACGAGGGGGCTCCGCGTCGCGGTGCTCGCATCGCCGTGCGCTGACCTTTCGAAGCTAACAAGGAGCCCACTCAGATGAAGTCAGGAACCGCTGTGGCGTGCCCGGTGACATTTCACGCAGAGCAGGAGCAGGTTCGAGAGAGCGTGATTCGTTTCATCGAAGTCGACGTGATGAGCGTGCATGCAGCGCGGACGCTCGTCCCATTCTCCGCAGTCCTGGCAAACGCGGTCACGCGAGATCACCGCCAGCCTGATGCTCTGGCGCCATCCGGCGAAGCGCGCCGGGGCCACGCCACCCTTCCACTTGTGGTTCAGCGCACCGGTCATCGCCGGGCGCCTACGACCACGCTTGGCGGCAGCCATCTTCGCCTTCGTCTCGTCAGAGAGCTTCCGGCCCTTGCCCTGGCCCATCTTCGCGGCACTCATGCGAGCGCGAGTCTCGTCGCTGAACATGCGCCCTTTCAGCGCGGCGCTGAGGCGCGCCCGATGCTCGGCAGTCTTCGGTCGCCCCTTCAGCGCGGCGCTCAGCTTCGCCCGATATCCGGGATCGTCATGGAAGGCGGGACGCGGTCGCACGTGGCTACCTATTCTATTGACTGCGGCGGCCCGTCATGAACAAGATCGCGCTCTGCATGATCGTGAAGAACAGCGCGGAAACGATAGAGCGCTGTCTGGAGTCGTTTCGGCCGTTCGTCGACGGTGTGTTCATCTACGACACCGGCTCTACCGACGCCACGATCCTCGTCCTTGAGCGGCTCGACAACCTCAAGACGCGACGGATCGACGCCACGACAGGCGCGTGGGAGGACTGCGTCTGCCAGACGGAGACGCCCGAGGGCTTCCTCGACGTCCCGCTTGCGCCGATCAAGATCGAGCGCGGCGAGTGGCGCGACGACTTCGCGTGGGCACGCGAGCAGTCGTTCGCGATGGTTCCTGACGACGAGGGCTGGGACTGGTGGGCCTGGGCCGACGACGACGATGTGCTGGAGGGTGGAGCAGTTCTTCGCCAGTTCACATTCACAGCGCCCCCTGAACTAGATGGCGCAATCGTCCTCTACGACTACGCTCGCGACGAGCACGGCCAGTGCGTGTGCCAGCTCTGGCGCGAGCGCTTGCTCCGCCGCTCGGCTGGCTACCGCTGGCTGAACCCGGTTCACGAGGTGCTCGTGCCGCCGGATCGGCCTGCCATTCTCGCGAACATCCCGCCCGAGCAGGTGCGCTACATCCACCACCGCCCGCCTGACCGTTACGACTCCGAACGTAATCTCAAGATCCTCGCCCGCCAGCGCACCGAGGCGCTCGAGGAAGGAACGCTTCCAGGGCCGCGCGTCCTCGCCTACCTGGGAACCGAATACATGGCGAAGGGACAACTCGCTGAGGCGATCCCCTACCTCGACGAGTACCTCCGCCATCCCGACGCGGGCTGGTCGGACGAGCGCTCGCAGGTCTACCACAAGCTCGCAACCTGTCTGCAGGCAATCGGCAATCCGCAGGCGGCAGTCGAAGCCGAGATGCTTGCGCTACGCGAGCGCGACGACTGGGCCGAGACCTACATCGGGCTCGCGCAGGCTTTCGCGACGCTCGGCAAATGGGATCGAGCGGTGCGCGACGCTCAACGCGCGCTGCAGCTCGGCGTTCCGCAGACGCCCCTGATCGTCAACCCGCTCGAGTTCACGCTCCTGCCACTTCTCGTGATCGCCGAGGGCTGCACTCACCTGGGGCGCTCGGAGGAAGCCCAGCAGGCACTCGCCCGAGCGCTCGAGATCGCGCCCGAGAACGCGTACGCGCGCGCCAAGGCGGAGCAGCTTCAGACTCTCGTTGCTCAGAACGAGATCGTGGGCGCGGTCATGCTCCTACGCGAGACACTCGTCCGCCACGACGAGAACCTGAAGGCGTACGCGCTCATGGAGCAGACGGTTCCCTATGTCGTCAACGAGCGCCCCGAGATCATCAAGGCTCGCTCCGATCAGCGCGAGATGGTCGCGCACTACCTGCGCCCGGAGGAATACGAGCGCTGGTATCGCGAGGAGCCGAAGGAGTCAACCGTCCCGGACGAGATCGTGCCGGAAGTCGGCGAGCACATCCCGCGCGCGAAGCGCTTGCTCGAGGGCCTGCGCGAGCAGGAGGCGAAGCTCGGGCGAAAGCCGCGCATCGTCGATCTCGGCTCGAACGACATGTGGCTCGCCTGTTACCTGTGGCTCGAAGGCGGGTACACGGTCGACGGGGTCGAGCTCAACCGTCAATCCGTCGAGAAGGGCCTGAAGCGGATGGAGCACTTCGGCGCGCCGGGGAAGCTCCTGCACGGCAACCTCTTCGAGGCAGGGTCGCTCGTCAACGGCTCGCGCTACGACGCCGTCTCCCTGTTCGAGGTGATCGAGCACGTACCAGACGTCGAGCAGGCTCTCGACCTCTGCGAGAGCCTGCTCGCTTCCGGCGGTGTCGTGTACGTCTCAACGCCGAACGGGGCCTACGAGCGTGGCGCAATCGCAGCTTGGGCGCGCGTCGAGCGCAAAGGGCACCTGCGCGCGATTCCCGTTCATGAGCTGGCCGAGACATTCGCGCGGCGTGGGGAGATCGAGCATCTCGAGCTGCAACACGAGGAGCGCGTCACCTTCGCCTCGTACAGGCCGGGCAAGCGCAAGGGCAGGATCAGCTTCTACGCCGGTGCCGGCTGGGAGCCGTGGTCGCCACGCTCGATCAACGAGGGTGGCCTCGGCGGATCGGAGACGGCGCTCGTGCAGGTGGCGACGCGTCTCGCCGGAGAGGGCTATGAGGTCACGGTCTATTCGGGTGCCGAGCCAGGGTACTACGCGGGAGCGCTCTATCGCCCCTTCACGGCCTGGGATCCGACTGACGCTCCGGACCTCCTCGTTGTCTCGCGTCTCTGCCACGTCTTCGACAACCCGATCGGTGCCAAGGCTTCTGCTCTGTGGTGTCACGATCACTCGTATCCCGGCCAGCTGACCGAGGAGCGCGCGGCCAAGATCGGGACGATCGTGACCCTCTCCAAGTGGCAGCGTGACCGCTTCTCGCGCCTGTACCCGTTCGCCGCCTCCAAGCTCGCGATCATCCGTAACGGGATCACCCTCAAGGGGCCGGACGGCGAGATCCGCTTCCCCGACGCGGGGCGCGGCTTCGACGAGCGCTCAGCGAGAGTCGTCTACTCGTCATCGGCCGACCGCGGGCTCGACACGCTGCTCGAGCTTTGGCCTCGGATTCGCGAGCAGGTGCCTGAAGCCGAACTGCACGTCTACTACGGCTGGCAGGTGTTCGACCGGGTCGCCGTGATGAATCCTGCTCTGCACGCGTACAAGGCGCGGGTCATGCAACTCGCAGAGCTGGCGGGTGGCGAGGGCGGCGGTGTCTTCATGCGCGGCCGCGTCGGCCAGCGCGAGCTCGCAGCGGAGATGCAGGACGCGCGAGTGTGGGCCTACCCGACCGCGTTCCTCGAGACATCGTGCATCGGGGCGATGGAGGCGCGTGCGGCCGGTCTCGCAATCGTCACGAGCGATCTCGGCGCGTTGCACGAGACAGTCGGCTCCCACGGTGCCCTGATCTCCTGGGAGGCGAACGAGGACGAGAGTTACAACCAGAGCGAGCCCTACCGCGATGCGTTCGTCGCAGATGTCTCGGGGGCGCTACGCGACGAGCGTGCCTGGACGGAGCTTCATCGAGCGGCACGGCGGGGTGTCCCTTCGCTCGACTGGTCTTCGCGGACAGCGAGATGGGAAGCTCTCCTCAATGTGAAGCCCCACGCCCGGAGACGACGGCAGAAGATAGCCGCCTGAGAGGAGGCACTTGTGTATCTCGCGGCCTCCGAGCTTACGCTCCTTCTTCCAGCAGGTCCCTCGATCGGAACGAACACAGCTCCGCTGACGCTCGGAGAGACGGGCTCGATCATTGCCGAGATCTCCGCCGAGCTTGATGGAGCCGCGGCGAAGGCGGGCTACGCGGTGCCGGTGTCCTCGACCGCGACCTCCGCCTATGCCCAGCTGCAGCACTGGTGCCGACTCGGCGCCGCCGCGCACGTGCTCGGAATCATCTATCCGAACCTCGGTGGACCGGGCGGCCAGATAACCCTCGCGAAGAGCTACCAGGACGCGTATCAAGCCGCACTCGCGATGCTGCGCAAGGGCGACGTCATTCTCGTCGGCGCAGCCGAGGACACCTCAGGCGCGGGGCGGGAGTTCCCGCGCTCGTACTCGACCTCGAATCCGAGCGCGACGGTGGGAGTTCTTCCGACGATTGACATGGATCGGGAGTGGTGATGGCCGCTCCTCTCGGCGCACGCGGTGGCGGCGTCTCGCTCGTACTGCAGCCGCCGCTCGAGTTCATCCTGCGCCAGTCGGGAGCCTTCCGCCGCTCGCTGCTGAACCTGGGTCCTCTGTGGGCGCGCTTCAAGTCCGAGATGAGCGCGATCGAGGAAGAGCGCTTCTCGAGCGAGGGCTACGGCGAGTGGGATCCACTGGCTGACTCGACGCTTCGCCAGCGAGCGCGGCTCGGCTTCGGACCCGGCCCCATCCTGCAACGTACGCGCAACCTCATGGACTCGCTCGTCGACCCGGCGCGTGCCGCCCAGACGAGCGCTCGCACGATGAGCTGGGGCACAGACGTCTCGTACGCTGGCTTCCACCAGGACGGCGGCTCGATCGCGGGGCGACCTCCGCAGCGCGTGATCCTGGAGGTTCGCGCTGAGGACAGGCGTCGCTTGGAGACACAGATGGTCTCCTGGATCAACGAGGTGGCCGCGCGAACCTGGGGCCGCGTCTAGGGCTTCGAGGACTGCACGTGCGGTTCTAACCGTGATGGCGACGCCCCTGGGAAGGAGCCCCTCGGATGGCCAATCTTTCGCTCGGCGAAGCCGTTATCGACGGGGTAATCGCGAAGCTGAAGGCGGGCATGGAAGGACGTGTCGCTGCGATCAACACGCAGACGCCCGACGACATCACGATCACTCCCCCCTCGGAGTCCGACCTCTACTTCGGCGGCGTGACGGCGATCCCGCGCGCGCCCGCGTTCATCGTCTTCCAGCTTCCCACAGACGGCGAGCACGAGGGCGAAGGGCCGCACTCGTTCGTCTGGCTGGCCGACATCGGCGTCGCCGTCGTCGAGGAGGACTACGACCGCCAGCGTCTTGCCCGCAAGCTCCTGCGCCAGGTACGCGCCGTCGCGGAAGTGATCTGGGACGACGCTCCCAAGGAGCAACTCGCAGACGGAGCCTTCCACATCGAGTTCGTCCGCGACGATCCCGGACCGGTACAGGAGCCCGCCGCCGAGGAATCCTTTTGGCGAGCGATGCACATCGCGATCTTCCGCGTCCGCTCTTACGAAGGCTAGACCGAAGGAGAGTCCATGCCCGTTTCCTCAGCTGACCCGAACGCCTATCTCGCTATCGGGATGCAGGCTGCTCTGGGCACGCCCCAGACGGCCGCAGCCAAGCTCAGATTCGCGAAGTACCTGTCCGGCTCTGACGTCCAGGCCTCGCTCGACATCGTCGACCTGCGTGAGGGTGGCGACGGCCTCGACTGGGGCTACTCATACAAGAAGACGCAGAAGGCCGCCGGTCAGATCGTCGCGAACGCGCGGCCAGAGATCATCGGCCAGCTTCTGCAGGTTGCTCTCGGCGGAGCGACCTGGGATGGCGGTTCCGCACCCGCCGCGCATACCTACCACGGCGGGCACGCCTCCTTCCCGTGGTCGACGATCTTCGTCCAGCACCCCGGCTCGACGCTCGAGCAGCTGATCTCGGACGTGCGCTTCTCGGGCTTCACGATCGAGGGCAACCCCGGCGAGCCGATCAAGCTAACGCTGCCCTTCGTCGCGATCAACCACGGCGCGTCGTACACGGATCTCACCCCGACATACGCCTCCGAGGAGCCGTTCCTGTTCCAGCACTCGCCAACCTACGTGCTCGACGGCGCTGGCGACTCACAGCTCATGAGCTTCAAGATCGAGGCGGGCTACGGTCTCGAGGAGCTGCAGTCTCAGAAGGTGTCGTTGGACGAGATCGTCGTCCAGAACCGTGACATCAACGTCGAGATCACCCGCCGCTACGAAGACGCCACGAAGTGGAAGGCGATCAACATGGGCGGCGGCGTCGCGGCGACCACCTCAGTCGCCACCGGCGCTCTTCGAGCCGACCAGTTGTACGGAGCGGCTGGCACGCTGCGGTCGTTCTCGGTCGAGACTCGCCTGCTCTCATATCGCGGCCTGCAGCTCGCGGAACTCGACCCGGACGGCAAGACCGTCATCGAGACGCTCTCAGCGAAGGCGCTCAAGGGAGCCACGCATGCGATCTTCGCGGTCGTGAAGAACGCGCACGCGAGTGCCTACCTCCCATAGCTCTTCCTCCCCCAGCCCCGCCAGGAGTCGTGCGCCCACCCGTGCGGCCCTGGCGGGGCACCGCGTTCGTGAAAGGAGCCCCATGCCACGGATCGTCCTCGACGAACTGGTGCCCGAAGAGATCACCTTCGTCTACAAGGATCGCGAGTACGTGATCGACGGCGATATCGACGTCGATACGACCTTCGACCTGATCGACCTGCTAGGGCGCTTCTACGAAGCCGAGGATGGCGGCGATCAGAAAGCCTCGCGCGCGCTGAACAAGGAGGTTGAGCGTAAGCTGCTCGCGCTCTTCCAGCAGCGCGAACCCTCGCTCGAGGAGCTGCCCTTCGGAGTCATCGGCTACCGGCACGTGCTCGGGCACGTCTTGGAGTCGCTGGGGTTGCAGATCGTCACTGAGCCCGAGGACCCTCCGACGCCGAGGCCGAAGAGTCCGAGCCGGTCTCGGCGTTCGACTGGGTCGCGTCGGTAGGAGAGCACTTCGGCTGGGCGCCGTGCTACTGGCGCGTACCGGGCGCGCCTGGCATGCCCTTTCTCATCTTCCGCGCCTATGCCGAGCGCATGCGCGTCCAGATCATCCAGCGCCAGAACGCGAGGGCCCGCGCTGAATGGAACGCCCGCCTGGCTGAGATGAAGCGGCGGGAAGGAAGGGGATTCTAGGTGGCGACTTCGACCGTTCGTGTCCTCTTCCTGGGCGACAGCGCTTCGGCGGTGCGATCCGTCAACACGCTCAACCGCTCGCTCGGCGGACTCGACCGCGCAGCCTCGCTGGCCGGCCGTGCGCTCGCTGTCGGCATCGTCGGCGGGCTCGTCGCCGCTACAAAAGCAGCGGTGGACTATGACCGAGCGATGCGCAACGTCAACACGCTCACCAAGCTCTCCGAGGCGCGCTTCCAGGCGCTCTCGAAGCAGGTGCTGGGGTTGTCGAAGGAGACCGGCAAGGCACCGCGCGATCTCGCCCGTGGCCTGTACGACGTCGTCTCCTCGGGCTTCAAGGCGAATGACGCGATCAAGATCCTCCGCGTCTCGGCGAAGGCGGCGACGGCCGGGCTGACCGACACCGCGACGGCGACGAAGGCGATCAACGCCGCGCTCAACGCCTACCACCTACAGGCAGACGATGCGCGCAAGGTCTCGGACATCCTCTTCCAGACCGTCAACAAGGGCGTCCTCACCTTCGAGGAGCTCGCTCAGAACATGGGCGACCTCGTCCCCGCCGCAGCGCCGCTCGGAGTCACGCTCGAGGAAGTCGGCGCTGCCATCGCGACGATCACTCTGCAGGGCGTCCCCGCCGCCGAGGCCGCGACGCGGGTGAAGAACACCATGCTTCAGCTCGCGAGCCCGTCCAAGGCGCTCGCAGGACTGCTCAAGGAGCAGGGCTTCGCTTCGGGCGAGGCGGCGATCAAGGCCCGAGGGTTCTCAGGCGTCCTGCAGCTCCTGCAAGGGGCGACGCAGGGCTCGGTAACGGAGACCGCCAAGCTCACCCCGGAGATCCGCGCGCTGCTCGGCGTCGTCGGGCTGACCGGTAAGAACCTCGCCACGTACGAGCGCAACCTGCGCTCGATGGACGCTGCGCAGCGAGGCTCAGGCGCATCCGCAGCCGCCTTCGCCGAGCAGGGCAAGTCGATTGGCGTGCAGTGGGACCGCGCGAAGGCGTCCCTCATCGCGGCTGCGATCCCGCTCGGCCAGCAGCTCTTCCCGCTCCTGACGGCAGGCGCGGGCAAAGTCGAGGAGTTCGCGGATGCGCTGCCGCGGTTGCGAGCCCAGCTGGGGCCACTCGTCAGCGGTGTCGGCGACCTCGCGCGGGTCAGCTTCGACCTCGCGCGGACAGACGCTGGGCAGTTCGGAATCATCACCGCGCTGTCGACGCTGACCGCCGGGAAGGCGATATTCGGCGTCCGTAATCTCGTCACGAGCCTGCGAGGCCTGCCGCCAGGCCTCTCTCTCGCGGTCGCTGGCCTTGGACTCCTCGCCGGAGCCTTCATCTTCGCTGCAACGCGCGGGGACAGACTGAAGCAGTCCGTTGACGATGTCGTGCGTGCTGTCCGCAGTCTGAATCAGGCCTCGCTCGATGAGGTGCAGGCGCACCTGCGCGTCCAGCAGGCGCAGACGTCAGTCCAGGCATCCACGACCAACCTTCAGCTTGCTAAGCGTGCCCTTACTCAGGCAGAGCGGGACTTCGGCAAGGGGTCGCTCGAGGCGCGGACGGCGCTCGATGCGGTCCGCTCCGCGCAGGATCAGGTCAAGCAGTCGGCTTACGATCTCAGACAGGCGAAGAGAGACGCGACGGCAGCTGAAGCCGACCACGCCCGTGCGAATAGAGAAGTCGAGAAGGCGCAGCGGAAGGCTGCAGAAATCACACAGCAGCAAGCTACGTCACTGCGCGAGCTGGCGAAAGGGACGAGGGGTGCGGCGGGTGCCGCCGGAGCCCACACAGACCAGACGCTGGCTAGCACGAAGGCGGTCCGCGACTACGGCGACGCCGTCGCCGTCGCCTTCCGCAAGCTTGGCGCGAGCAAGGCAGAAGCGGATCGAGCGCGCCAGGCGGTCTTCCTCCTGACTCAGCAGCTCGGTCGCGTGCCGACGATCAAGGAAATCCGCATCTACGTCACCCAGATCAACCGGCGGGTCGGGCCGGGCCTCGGTGGCGACACGGGCCGCGGCGGGGTGGGACGCGCCTCCGGCGGCTTCATCCCCCATCTCCCCGGCTCCGTCTCGGGCGCGGACTCCGTCCCAGCCATGCTCACGCCCGGCGAGATCGTGCTCAACCGCTCACAGCAGAACGTGCTCGGCGGGCCGCGCTTCCTCTCCCAGCTGTTCGGCTTCTCGGGCGAGCGCGGGACGCACTTCCAGGCAGGCGGGATCGTGCCGGGCGCAGGGCGACGCACAGGCCCTCCCAGTCGAGGACGCTACCCGCACCGCTCGCCTCGCCAGCGCCCGTACGCCAAGGTCACGAAGGCCGCCCGCTTCGCCTTCCGCGCGGCTGAGGCCGTCGGCCGGCGCATCTCCGACCTCGACCGCTCGTACGGGCAGCTGCAGCGCGAGTTCTCGATCTCGCCCGAGGAGCCGATCGCCTACGACGCCGACGGCAACGAGATCCTCAACTCGGCGGCGATCTCCAAGCACCTGAACGAGATCGGCCGGCTCATCATCCACCGCCAGCGCATGCTCGCGCTCCTGGACGAAGAGAAGGCCAAGCTCGAGGAGGCGATCGAGGCTCTGCGCAAGGCGATCGCCGAGCTCATGGCGGAGATGAACCGCGAGCGCGAGGCCGCCGAGGACGATGCCCGTCGCGCTCGCGAGTTCGCGCAGGAGCTCAAGGTCGCCGAGCGCGAAGAGGCCGACCTGCGCTCGCAGAAGCCGAAGACGGCCAAGGCCAAGAAGGAGCGAGACGCGGCGGTGCGCCGATCCGAGCGCGAGCAGGATCGCCTGCGCGGGCGCATCGAGGGCGCGCGCAAGTCCGAGCAGAAGCACCTGAACCGTCGGCGCGGTCTGAACACGATCAAGGGCGACCTCGCGTCGAACATCGAGACCGCCCGCTCGCTTATGCACGACGTGCCCTTCGACCGCCGCGACGTCGAACTCGACGTCATGGAGCTCATGCAGGAAGCGCGCGACTGGTCCGACTACCGCGCGCAGCCAGGTGCCGGCGGAGAAGGCGGAGGCGGCGATGGGGGAGAGGGCGGCGGGGGTGGCGGCGGCGGCATCGACGAGGAAGCCCTGCGCAAGCTCGGCCTTGGGCGGCTCGCAGCGGCGATCGAGATCGCGCAGCTCAAGGTGATCGGCTCCTTCCAGAAGGGCACCATCCACGTCCCCCGGACGGGCCTCTACCAGCTGCATGCGGGCGAGCAGGTGCAGCGCGCGGGAGTCGCGAACGTCAACGCCGAGACCGGTCCGGTAATCGTTCAGATCAGCGCTAACGACACGCTCATGGGAGAGCTCCTGAGCCGCGCGATCGACGTAGGAGTGGTCCGCAATGCGGACGCCATGAACCTGCGCATGGGCACCGATGCCGACCGGCGTCGCCGGGAAGGGCGCTATGCGTAGCCAGCGAGTGGTGACGTGGGTCGGAGGTGGCCCGAATGCCCGATAGCTTCGTGCTCACCGCTCCCGGTGCTGGTACGCAGGTCGAGTTCGCGTCCTACTCAGGGCCACCCGATTTCGGGCAGAAGGATCTCCTGAAGGCCGCCTTGGTGGAGACACCTTTCACCGAAGGTGCCCTCTCACATGAGCTGACGGGTCCTCGGAAGATGAGCTTCCCGCTCATCCTGCGCGGCTCGCAGTCCATCTCGAATCTCGGCCTGTATGACCAGGAGGCACTCTTCCGAGAGTTGGCGCGTCCGGGTGCCTTGCTCGACCTGAAGCCTCAGGGCGCAACCACCGCCGTACGCTTCGACGTTCTCTCCGGCCGCTATGAGTTCGACTACGGCGTCCACCTCAACCGCGAAGGGATCCGGCTCGGAACGCTCGAGCTCGAGACGTTGCCCTTCGGCTACTGGCCGACAGAGATCCTGCTCGCATCCGTCGCGTCGGTTGCTCTGCCAGGCGCGCTCACCTGGGCGGGCTCTCTCATCGGGGACGCGCCGGCGCTCTTCAAGATCGTCATTCAGCCGACCGTAGCGAGCTCAGTCCCGGCTGGTACGTGGCTAGCCGACGCGCTCGCCTACTCGCTGACGCGTACGGCGTCGCACATCGCGCACTTCCGAGCCGCCTCTTTGAGCGCGCTCCTCTCCCCTGCGACACTCGTCGGCGAGGCCGTCGCGGTCTCGTCGCAGGTGCTGAACCTGTATCTCTCGCCGACGCAGGGCGGCTGGACGGCGATCGCTGCCTACGATCTCGCATCGGCCTTGGAGCCGGCGCACCGCGGTCACTACCGCGCCTTTGGCTGGTTCAAGCTCGGAGGACCGCCGCAGAAGCTGCCCTGGTACGTCTCGCTCGATGCAGTCCCGCTTGCGAACCCGGCCGCGGCCTTCGCGAGTGCCGCCGAGGTAGCAACCGTTCCCCCCGCGCTCTCGGCAGGGCCGGTCTACTACGGGGCCGAACCGACACCGGGATACGCACTCCTCGACCTCGGTGCTCTGACGCTTCCGGCATTCGCGTCGGGCTATGGCGGAGGGCAGCGACTGCGCCTGTGGGTCTCGCCGGCGACGCCCAACATCGGAGTGGGCTCGCCGATCTTCGGCTTCGCAGGGCTCTACCTCTTGCCCGAGCCCGTCGCCGTCCTGCCGCGAGGACTCGCGCAGCCGACCTTGATCTCGCCGAGCGCCGGGCGCTTGACGCACGACGCGGTCACTCGCCTCGCTGTCATCTCGGACACCTCGCTCAACCTTGCTACTGCGAACCCGCTTGCGAATGCGCTGGCTCACTTGCGCGGGGCGTTCCCGCAGGCAGGCTCGGCGATTCGCCTCGACTTGCTCGGCGCTGCGAGGCGCTCCTTCCTGCCGAACTACGCGAACATCGTCGGCTCGGACGGACCGCACGCCTGGTTCCGCCACGAGGAGCTCGCCGGGCCGACGCTCGTCGATTCGCGCGGAAGTTGGATGGGGTCGTGGATCACGCCCGCCTCCCTCGGCGCAACCGGAATCGCGGGCTTCGGCGGTCGCTACGACGGCGCCTCGCACGTCGCGCGCGCCGCCTCGATGATCGGTGTGCAGGCGACCTCGTGGTCGATCGAGCTGTGGACGATGCGCCAGAACGCCTCCGACTACGGCGTGATGATCTCGCAAGGCCCGAACACGGCCGTCGGCTCGAGCCTCGAGATCGGCTTCGGCCCCACGCAGTTCGCCTACTTCAAGTTCGCTGACACGGACGAGCTTTCGGCCTCGGTCGCCGACACCGTCGAGAGCATCTTCTCCCACTACGTCTTCACCTGGGACTACGCGACCCGCACGAAGTCCATCTGGCGGAACTCGGAGCTGCTCGCGAGCGGCGTGGCTGTGTCGACCTACCGAGCGTCCGGTCCCATCGAGATCGGCAGGCGCTTGACGGGGGCCGACCGCTTCTTCCTCGGGCGCATGGACGAAATAGCCTTCTACCGGGGTACGGCGATCGGCTCGGCTGTCGTACGCTCACACTACCTCGAAGGGCAGGCAGCACCCACGGCTCCGCTCGTTCATTCGGGGCCACAGTTCGCGGCCGTCTCGGCGCACTACCGCCCGCGCTTCCAGTTCATCAAGGGTCTGTGAGCCGTGTTTACCGTCGTCGCTCTGCGAGCGGGACGCCCAGCACTCGAGTTCACGCCGCAGGCCGACTCCGTGCGCTTCTCGAGTGCCGCGATCGGCGGCTTCGGCTCCTGCTCGTTCAGGCTTCCAGGGACAGACGCCCTGCGCTATCTGCCGCTGCTGTCGACGATCAAGCTCTTCTTCGGAAGCGCGCTTCTCTGGGAAGGCCGCGTCGAGGACATCCGCCTCAACATCTCGTCCGACAACGCCATCTGCGACGTCACCTGCTTCGGCTTCCGGCGGCTGCTCGAGGAGACGAGCTTCAAGCGAGTGTGGCTTCTGCGCTCTATCAACTGGAATCCCTCTCTCGCGGCGGCAGGGATAGCGGCGTGCTCGGGCACCCCTGCGCTCGCGAACGGCACGACCTCATGCACGGTGGGGCAGTTCGATCCGGCGGATCTCACCCGCGTCGGGATCAGGGTGCGAGCCATCGCTGCGGCGACCTCGCCCGAGGCGAACTGGGCGATCTACACTGCGCCCGACGGGGTGACGCTCGTCCGCCTACGCGCCGTCGTCCGCACGCTCTCGGGCGGCGCGCATGCCTTCGCGCAGGACTCGATCACGGGCTCGGCCTGGACTTCTCTCTACTGTGCCACGGGCGTTGCCGCTGGCACGGCGGTCAACGTGGCCTGCTCTGCGGGATCCAAGAAGCTGCTCATCGGGGCGCAGGCCGGGGCCACGCCGGGCGCGCCCGATGCCGACTGGGAGAACATCCGCATCCTCTGCACGGCGCTCGACGAGGACGAATCGGGCGGCATCTACGGCCACCGCATCATGGCCGACGTGCTGGCCCTGGTGAGCGGTCTTACGGTAGGGACGATCCAGGACTCGCGCGAGTTCGCGATCCCCGCTTTGGGCCGTTCCGTGCGCGACTCGGCGCTATCGGTGATCGAAGAGGTCGCCGCTTACTACGAGCGCGAGTGGAGCGTATGGGAGGACGCGCGCTTCGACTGGGTAACGCCAGGCCTCGACGATCTCGACTGGGTCCTGCCGCTCGCGGAGATCACTACCCTCGAGCTCGAGTCGAGTGTGGACGGCGCGACCAAGTCCGTGTTCCTGCTCTACGAAGACGCTGCCTCGGGGCAACCCGCCGAGGCGAGCGCATCCTCGAACGATCGCCGCAATCCCTACGTGCGCTCGGGAGCCACACGCGACGAGATCCTGCAGGCGCCCGTCGTGATGACCGCGACCTCAGCCGCACGCCTGGCAGAGAAGCTGGCCTTGGATCGCGGAGCGACGCCGGCCGTGCGCGGCAAGCTCACGCTCCCGGCGACATCGCACGTTCCCCATGCCCAAGGCGGCTCGCGTCCGGCCTTTCAGATTCGAGGAGGAGAGAACGTGGTGATCCCAGACCTCCCGAAGGACGACTACTTCAGGCCCGGCCGCGACGGGCAGACGTTGTTCCACGTGCGCTCGGCGGAGACGGACATGGAGACCGCCCGCACTACGCTCGAACTCGAGGGCTACTCACGCCGCTCGGACATCCTGCTAGCCCGGATCGGCGCTGTGACACGGTCGGTTGCCGGCTGATGGCGTTCGCGCTGCGCACCGTTGGCGAAGACCGTTATGGCTTCGCGCTTAGAGGCGAACGCGGCCCGCGGCTTGTCCTCGTCTCCCGCACGACGAGCTTCACCTCCGGGGGGGCGATCGCCGGGCGAGGATTGATCGGCGGCTCGCGAACAAGCGCGGCAGTCGGAGGCAGGAACACGCTCGTCAGCATCGTCTCGCAGAGCGGGACTGCGTTCGCTGGCTCAGGGCTCCTAACCGGTGGCAGCCCCGGCGGTGGTGGCGGCTCCAGGGGAACCTTCGCGATCTGAAGGGGAGGTAGGCCATGAAGCTCTACGCGCAGCCGTGCAGGTCGGGACCTCGTGCGGCGAACGACTCCGGTCCGAGGCAGGCCAGCGCCATCGACCTCGTCGTCATCCACTCGGCAGAGGTCGCCGACTCGTTCGGTGCCGACAACACCGCCGAGGGGGTCGCCAACTACTTCTCGCGCTCGTCGACGCAAGCCTCGACGCAGCTCGCCGTTGACCGCGACTCCTGCGTCAGGATGCTGCCTGATCTCGTCATCGCGTGGGGAGCGCGGGGAGCGAACTCGGACGGCCTGCATGTCGAGATTTGCGGGTACGCGCGCTGGAAGCGCGAGGAGTGGCTGTCGGCTGCGAACAAGCCCATGCTCGATCGCGCAGCGGCCAAGGTCGCGAAGTGGTGCTGGCAATACAAGATCCCGCGGCGCTGGCTCACCGTCGAAGAGGTGCGCGCCGGCAAGCGCGGCCTGACGACGCACAACGACGTGAACGCGGCGTTCAAGGGCGGCTCGCATTGGGATCCCGGCACGGGGTTCCCGATGGCCTGGTTTCTCCAGCGGGTGCGCTACTGGTACGCAGAGATCGTCAAGGATCGTGCGTCCTGATGGGAGCCTAGGTGTGGCGACCCCAGCGCAAGGACATCCTCTTCGTTCTCGGACTCGTGGGCATCGCCCTCGAGGAAGCGCGGGTGTTCGGCAATCCAAGCGAGACCCTTTTGCTGGTCTACGCGGCAATGATTGGCTTGCCGCTCGTCTTGCGCGCGGACGAGCATCGCAAGGAGACGCGCTCCAACAGCGATACGCCGAATGGGCCACGCTCTTCGGATGGGAGCGACGCATGAAAGCACCGGGCGCGCTCGCCCGCTGGGCATTCACGTGGACATACCTGGTCGTCATCGGGGCGCTTCTCCTGCTCGACGTTC
>Ga0247727_10001959_pt1 | contig 47742 bp, 41 predicted proteins | sample WisWelCaveWW1625_FD_202498 | JGI IMG/M metagenome (GOLD analysis project Ga0247727, IMG submission 202498) | Biofilm microbial communities from Wishing Well Cave, Virginia, United States - WW16-25 | ecosystem: Environmental > Aquatic > Deep subsurface > Groundwater > Cave microbial mat | place...
CGATATGATCAAAAATAAAAAAATACTGATCACCGGTGGCTTAGGATTCATCGGCTATAACGCCGCCTGTTATTTTGCCAAAGATAATCGTGTCTGTGTGATTGACGACTGCAGCCGGGTGGGCGTGGAGCAGAATATCGAGCAATTGGAGAAATTGAACATTGATTTTCATCACGTGGACATCGCCCGGTTTAAGGAATTGAGAAATATTTTTTATTCTTTTCAGCCGGACATCATCATTCACATGGCCGCGCAGGTGGCTGTGACCTTGTCGATCAGCAATCCGTTTCGTGATTTTCGGGCGAATCTGCAGGGGTCGTTTAATCTGCTGGAACTTGCCCGCGTGAGTCAGCATAAACCGATCATTTTATACGCGTCGACCAACAAGGTGTACGGCGGCCACGCCCAGGACGTGGAATTAAAAAACGGCCGTTACGCGTTGCGTAACGCCGCCGGTTATTCTGAAGAAGTCCCGTTGTCGTTTGAGACGCCGTACGGCTGTTCGAAGGGAGCGGCGGACCAATATTTTGTCGATTACGCGCGCACCTACAATCTGCCGACGGTGGTGTTCCGTCAGTCTTGCATTTACGGCCCGCATCAGTTTGGGATGGAAGACCAGGGCTGGGTCGCCTGGTTCGCGATCTGTTCCGTTTTCGCGAATCCGATAACCATTTTCGGCGACGGCAATCAGGTCCGGGATGTCCTTTACGTGGATGATTTGATCCAGCTCTACGAAAAGGCCATAATGAATATTGATTCGGTCAAAGGCCAGGTATTTAATGTCGGCGGCGGTCCGGCCAATACCCTTTCTTTAAATGAATTGGTGGATGTTTTAAAGAAGAAAACAGGAAAATCTTTTAAGGTGTCGTTTGCCGGCTGGCGCTTAGGCGATCAGAAGGTTTTTATCTCGGATATCCGCAAGGCCGAAAAAATATTAGGCTGGAAGCCAAAAGTCAATCCTGTCCAGGGAGTCGAAAAATTATTGGAGTGGATTTCAAAAGAAAAAGATTACATTGATTTAGTCCGGAAAAAACAGCAAAAAAGCGGCCAGCAATGCGATGTCTCCATTGTGATTCCGGCGAAAAACGAAGAGGCCTGTCTGCCGTCGGTGTTAGATGAAATCAAACTCCTTTTGGAAAGTTCTTCTTACAGCTATGAAGTGATCGTGGTCAATGACCGTTCGACCGACCGCACCGCCGCGATTGCGCGGGAGTACGGGTTTGTGAAATTAATCGACAGTCAAAATCCTCCGGGCAAGGGCGGCGCATTGCGCTTTGGATTTAACCAGGCGAAGGGTGTGTATATCACGATGATGGACGCGGATTTTTCCCATGATGTCTCCGACCTGCCTTACATGGTCGATGAGGCCAGAAAGCATAAAGGCTTGGTCGTCGGCTCGAGGATTACGGGCGGCAGCGAAGAATACAGCCGGGTGCGGGCCTTTGGCAATGTGGTCCTGACCTGGTTTTTTGGATTTTTGCACGGGCGTTATTTATCCGACGCTTTAAACGGTTTTAAAGTTTTTCACCGCGATATTTATCAGCAATTTGAATATACTTCAAATACCTATGAAATCGAGATTGAATTGCTCGTCAATACCCTGCGTCTTAAAAGACAGATCACCGAAATCCCTTCCCGCGAGCGCCGGCGTTTGGGCGGCAAGGCAAAGTCGTTGGTCCTTAAACACGGCTGGTTTTTTTTCTGCCGAATAGTTTGGGAATGTTTCCGCAAGCCGGGACTCAATTCCCACGCGCGCAAGGAATAAAAGCAGAAAAATTGTTTTAAGTGCGGGAACATTGTGTTATGATGGCAACGCCATTGAGAGTTGGAAATGGTAAAGTAAGGAGATATGAGTTAAATGGCTAAAGTAACAATGGTGCGTGTCCCGAGTCTGTTCGCGGCCGGAGCCTTGACTTTAACCGCCACCCCGCCGATTGGGATTGCTTATGTGGCGGGGAATTTAAGAGCGGGGGGACATAAGGTCAAGGTGGTTGATTCCATCGGCGAAGCCCTGGAACAGTATTATCATTTCGGCATGAAAAATTTGTACGTCAACGGCTACACCATGAAACAGCTGTTAGCCGCCATCCCCAAAGATTCAGAGTACATCGGCGTTTCCTTTCCCTTTTCCAATGAATGGCCTTTGGCCAAGAAAGTTTGTTTTGCCATCCGTGAGGAATTTCCGCGGGCCGTGATTTTTTGCGGCGGTGAGCATGCCACGGCTGTCCCCGAATATTGTTTGACCGATTGTCCGGCTATTGATTATTGCGTCATCGGCGAAGGCGAAGAGACCGCCTTGGATTTGATCAATGCTCTGGAATCTGGTCGCCCGGCCAAAGAGGTCGGCAGTATCGCTTTACGTGATGAATGGGGCAAGGTTGTTAATACACTGCGCCGAAGCCGGATGCTATCAATCGATGATATCCCTGAGCCGGCGTGGGACCTTGTCCCTTTGGAAAATTATCTCGCCGGCGGATACAGTTACGGGGTCAATATCGGCCGCACCATTCCCATCATTGCCACCCGGGGTTGTCCTTACCAATGCACGTTTTGTTCCAATCCTTTGATGTGGACGACCCGTTGGCTGGCCAGAACTCCCGCCAGGGTTGTCGAAGAGATGGAGTTTTACATCAAGAAATACGGGATCCAGAATTTTGATTTTTATGATTTAACGACGGTCGTGAAAAAAGAGTGGATCGTGGAATTCTGCACGATGTTGGTCGACCGGGGATTGAACATCACCTGGCAGCTTCCGAGCGGGACCCGATCCGAGGCCTTAGACAGCGAAGTCACCGCGCTTCTTTACAAATCCGGCTGCCGGAATTTGACCTACGCCCCCGAGAGCGGTTCTCCGGAAACCCTGAAAAAAATTAAAAAGAAAATCAACCCGGACAGAATGATTGAGTCCATGAAGGCCGCGATTGCCAACCGGATCAACATCAAGGCGAACATCATCGTGGGATTCCCGGGGGAAAAATTTAAAAATATTCTTGAGACGTATAAATTTATTATCCGTATGGCGGTCACCGGGGTCCATGACGTGTCGGTCTGGACGTTTTCCGCTTATCCGGGAAGCGAAATTTTCCATGATCTGCAGAAAGCGAACCGGATGCCGCCGTTTAACGACGATTATTTCATTTCCCTTTTAAGCTATTCCGATCTTAAAAATGTCGTCTCCTGGAATGAATATTTTTCCAGCGGGCAGTTGAAATATATGCGGCTGTTTGGACTCATTTTGTTCTACGCCGCCAGTTATATTTCCAAACCGGTCCGCTTGGTTAAATCTATCCGTAATATCATCCGGCATAAACCAGAGTCGCGCATGGAAATGATTGTCGAAAAAGCGATCAACCGCCACAAGAAAAGTGACCCCAGACCATGGGAAGAGGCTTTGGTAAAATAGAGATTTTATCCCTTCAGTTGTTTTCTTTTCTTTCCAAACTACAGCAGAAAAAATGAATATTGCCTTAATTGAAGTCAAACCAAAGAAACGTGATTATATCGCCAAGGAAATGGCCGGCGGTTTAGGCAAGAGGGTGAGCCTGGGAAATAATTTTTTTGGGACGATCCTCAACCGCTATCTGATGTCGATGTTCATCGCCCCGCCGATTATCCTCGCCAATTTAGCCGGCATTTGCCGGCAATTTCAACATAAGGTCACGGCCTACCATACTTATCTACCGGAAGATGTGTCAAAAGAAACGGATGTCGCGGTTGTTTTAAGCAGTATGGTGGACTATAGCAATGAAGTAGAGTTTATTAAACTGCTTAAAGTTGCCAGACCTTCGCTTAAGGTTATTGTCGTCGGCTCTTTTGCCTCGGCGATGCCTGAAATTTACCAGGGGACAGCGGATTATGTTCTCAAAGGCGATGCCGAAATCATCCTGCAAAAGATTTTTAAAGAAGGATTTCCGAAAGAGAAAGTTGTGGCATCCGTGGACCCGGAAAATTTAAATGAGTTGCCCATGATTGACTGGACGCCGTTTTTTAAAAATGGATATTATGCCAAACGGCCGTTTTCCAAAGAACTGGGGGTCAGTATCCAAAAGTCGCGGGGATGCAGCATGACCTGCAATTATTGTCCGTACGCGTCCTTCTACGGAAAGGCGCGGCAGTTTGACAGTGACTATGTTTTAAAAACGATTGAACATTATTATCAAAATCATCAAATCCGTTATTTTATGTTCCGCGATCCGAACTTCGGCGAGAACCGGAAAGATTTTGTGGTCTTTATGGAGAAACTTATTAAAAGCAATTTAAAAATCAGCTGGAGCTGTGAGGCCCGTCTGGATACTTTTAAAGACGACGATTTGACGCTGATGAGCCAGGCGGGATTGCGTTATATCATCACGGGTGTGGAGAGCAGTGACGAAGAACTTTTGAAGGCGAATCTGCGCCGGGCCTATAAAAAGGAAGACGCCTTTCGTCGCATTGATATTCTGCAGAAGGCCGGTGTGGTGGTGCAGACCAATTTTATCCTTGGCTTTCCTCATGAAAGCGAGAAAAGTGTTCTGGAAACAATTGAATACGCCAAGAAATTGAATTCCATGTTCGCCACGTTCCATGTGTACACACCCCAGCCGGGAACAAAAATCTTCGACGATTATAAAAACCGGCTGCTTGACGTTGACTGGGAAGATTTTAGCTACGCCAATCTTGTCTGGCAGCACGATACTTTATCGAAGGAATTTCTCGAGAAGACAACCGCTCAAGCTTATCGCGATTATTATTTCCGGCCCCAGTGGCTGACCAAGCACGCGGGGCGGCTGATGAAAATTATTTTTTAATGAGTAGTGTTTTAGTCACAGGTCGCAATGGTTTTGTCGGACAGGAATTGACCCGCCGGTTAAAAGAGACACACAAGGTTGTTTCGATTATTCGGCGCAAGCAAGATGGGGTTGATTATCAGGGGGAAGAAGTCATCCTCAGAGATCTCAAGGAAATTAAAGCTGAAGATATCAGAAAATTTCAGATCGACTTGATCATCCATTTGGCGGCCCAACTACGCGGCCGCAAGCAAGACATTGAAGAGAATAATATTCGAGGCGCGCAAAGGCTTTTTGAATTAGCCGAGACTTTAAAGGTCCCGGTTATTTTTTTAAGTTCGACCAATGTTCTGTTCGCTGATGCCTTAGGCAGCTACGCCCGTTCGAAGCGAAGTGGCGAGGAGTACCTTAAGAAAAAAACTATTCCGTATTTAATTCTGCGCGTGCCGCTGGTTATCGGCCGGAATTCTAATTCTATGCGCGTGATCCGATCTTTCTATCAGAAGTTCGCTTTTTTCCCATTGTTTGGTCGGCAGGATGGCAAGATTCAGCCCATTGCGGTCGCCTCTTTAGTGGATGTCCTGCTATCAAAAATAAATTCAACCATTTCCGGCCAGACAACGTTAAACATTGTCGGTTGGCAAAGTTATACATATCGGCAGATCATTGAACAGATCATTGACGGTAAAAAGAAGATATCGTTTCTAACAATCCCATTTCATCTTTCTTTGTGGGGAACGCGGTTGTTTGAATTTCTGCGTTTGCCGCTTTTCATATCCTCGGAAGAAATTATCAGTGTGAATATGCATAAAAATGTTGAACCGACTCGTCATGGCCCAACCATTTTTCTCGATAATCAGTCGGAACTGCTGTTTGCCTAACACGTATGTTAAAAGCGATTATTTTTGATTTTGATGGAGTCATCTGCGAGTCCGTTGAGGTCAAGACTGAGGCGTTTCGAAAACTCTTTCAAGATTATCCGAAGCAGCTTGATCAAATCCTGCGGTTTCACATGGACAATGGCGGGATGAGCCGTTTTGAAAAGTTTAAAATTATTTATCGGGATTTCTTGCGTCAAAAATTGACTGAGGAACATTCAAAAGAGCTCGGACGGAAATTCACCGAGTATTCTTATCAGGCGGTCATTGAGGCTCCTTTTGTCAAAGGCGCCGGTGAATTTTTGGAAAAATATTATAAGGCATTTTTATTTTTTATTGTCTCGGGAACGCCAGAAGGAGAAATGGTTTCGATCGTTAAAGAGAAGGGATTGGAGAAATATTTCAAAGGCGTTTTTGGCACCCCCAGACTTAAAGGTGAACTTTTAACGATGATACTAAAGCAGAATAAACTAGACAAAAACGAAGCGATTTTTGTCGGGGATTCCCGCACGGATTATGAGGGTGCCAAAGAAGCGGGCGTGAAATTTATCGGCCGGCTCCATGCGAAGTATCCGAACCCGTTTGTGGGCATGGAGGTCGCCGCGGTTATTAATAATTTTGGTGAACTTGAATCGCAAATAAGACATTGACAGGCATATTCAATAATGTTATAAACCAAATTAATAAATTGGATTAATAGAGGAGAATGCGATGCAGACACAAACTGTACAATTTGACCCAGCGCAATATTTAAGAGATGGTTATTCACTGGTCAAAGGTGTTTTTACGGAAGAGGAATGCCTGGCCTTTAAAAAAGTCTTGCTTGAAGAAATTGAAGAGGGTAAAAGACAGCTGGAAGAAGAAAACAAGCACGGTGGCAGTACCAGTTATGACCGGGACAAAGCCGCCGATGTTCCCCGGGGGATCCATAAGGGGATGCTTCAGGATATCTCTCACCGAAAACAATATTTTATGGACATTGCGAAAGACGAGCGAATACTTGCCGTTATCAAGCCTATTTTGGGTGATCAATTAGTGATGTACCGTTCTTTGAGCGTTTTTAAACCCAAGGGTTATCCGCAGCCGGTCGGTTGGCATCAGGATATGGCCTATTGGAAGGGAACAGACAAAAAAATTTCCGTCTGGATTTCGCTCGATAATGTAGATAAAGCCACGGGGGCGATGCAGTTTATACCCGAAACCCATGATAAATTGATCGGCGATACCGAAATTCAAAATGAGGTTTTTTCTATCGTCCTTAAAGATAAGCATGTCGATTTGTCCAAAGCCGTTACCGCTGAAACCCAAAGAGGCGATGTGGTTCTGTTTCACGCGAACGTCATTCATGGGTCGGGAGAAAATGAGACCGGTAAAGACCGATATACTCTAATCTATACCTATCAACCCGCCAGTGATCAGTCGCATCACCGGGGCGGCCCGCCTATAGTTGTCTGCTAAAGGAAAATTGAGATGAGCCAAGAAATCGAAAGCAATGTCCGTTTTCAGTGCAAGAAAACACGGACGCCGTTAGACCACGAGTATCTTAACTCATTAGAAAAGTATTTTGGCCACACGAATGAGTCCACGATTGAAAAGCTTCAGAATTTCCCCAAGTACGCGCCGCAAAAGAACATCATTTCATTTTTATCAAAGAGTGAAATCTTTAAGAAAATCTTGGATGTCCATGGCGCCGTTGTCGAATGCGGCGTGCTTTTTGGCGGCAGCCTCATGTCCTGGGCCCATTTTAGCGCCATCTATGAGCCGATTAATTTGACGCGCAAGATTATTGGTTTCGATACCTTTGAAGGGTTTCCCGGCCGTCATGAAAAAGACGGCGATGGTGATTTTGGAACCAAAGGAGATTTTGCCTCTCATTCCTACGAAGATTTGCAGGAATGCGCCCGGATTTATGATATGCTCCGTTTTAAAAACCATGTCCCGAAAATAGAATTGGTCAAAGGCGATTTTATAAAGACGGGAAAGAAATATTTGGCAGAGAACCCGCACCTGGTCATTGCCCTGCTTTTTTTGGATTTTGATATCTACGCGCCCACCAAAGAGGCGCTGGATATTTTTGTGGACCGCATTCCCAAAGGCGGAATTATTGCCTTCGACCATCTTTTCTACAAGGGAACCGCTGGTGAGACCGTGGCCTATGTAGAAAGTGTTGGTCTTTCCAAATATAAGATCAAACGGTTCACTTGGGATCCTTTGATCAGCTATATCGTCAAGTCATAGTCCCAAGACCCTCGCGTTATTTATCTTCCGCAAAATTTTCTACAAAACCTTGCCAGCTTTTCATCAATGATTTGATGGGTTTATAAACCAAAATAAAGAATTTACAATAACTGGCTTTGTAGGTATACTAAACGCCATACACAGGTATTTTATTGAAAAAGCAAACACAACCCTATGTCATTGAAAGTATTATTAGTCTATCCTAATCTCAGAGGCATGAACATGTTGCCTCCCGCCATTGGACTTCTCTCCGCGGTTCTAAAACGCAGCGGTTTCCAGGTAAAACTCTTCGACACCACGTATTATGAAAAACTCGATGACGCCCATGCTGAAGCCGATTCCGATAAAATGAAAGTCGACAAACTCATGGCCCGTCCGTTTAAAATGCCCGATGAGATCACGTTAATCACGACCAATGTCTTTGAAGATTTTAAAAAAGAAGTCAACGCCTTTAGTCCTGACTTGATTGCTTTGTCCGCGACAGAAGATATGTTTCTTCTCGGGGTTAAACTTTTACGCGCTCTTGGAAATAAACGACCGCTGACGATCGTTGGTGGTGTCTTTGCCACGTTCGCTCCGAAACTCGCTTTAAGCTTTCCTGAAATTGATATTGCCTGTAAAGGCGAAGGGGAGGACGCCTTGCGGATATTATGCGAGCGTCTGGAAAAAGGGCAGACGTACGAGGATATTTCCAATTTATGGATCAAAAGAAATGACGGGACGATTAAAAGCAACCCCACGCATATGGTGGACATGAACGCCAATCCATTGATTGATATGTCGATCTTCGAAGAAGCTCGGTATTACCGTCCCATGGGCGGCCGGGTCTGGCGGATGTTCCCAGTGGAAACTTTTCGCGGCTGTCCGTATCAATGCACCTTCTGCAATTCTCCGTCACAAATGGAAATGTACAAAAAAGAAGAGGGCAAGTCTTATCTGCGCCGCAAGACTTTTGAGAATTTACGCCGGGAATTATTGTTTTATAAAAATGAAATGAAAGCGGAATACCTTTATTTTTGGGCGGACACGTTTTTCTCCTGGAAAGAAGGCGAGTTCGAGGAATTTGCTGAGATGTACAGAGACATTGGTCTGCCGTTTTGGTGTCAGACGAGGGTGGAGACGGTTAGTTACGATCGGTTTAGATTGCTAAAAGATATCGGCTGCGCGCGCATTTCCTTCGGTATTGAACACGGCAATGACGAGTTCCGGAAGAATATTTTGCACCGGCCTGTCACCAATGAAACCATGATTCGCAATTTTAAGATCGTCAAAGATGTCGGGATTCCATTTAGCGTGAACAATATTATGGGCTTTCCCAATGAGACGTATGATTTGGCCTTTGATACTATTAAACTCAACCGCAACATTGATTCCACCGATCGAAACGCTTACGCTTTCACACCGTTCGCGGGTACGCCGTTGCGCGCCATTTGCAATAAACTGGGCTTTGTCAAAGAAACGGACATTGTTCATTCTATTTTTGTTAATGGCTCGCTTTTGAATATGCCGCAGTTCCCGCAGCAGAAGATCAACAACCTTTTGAAAGTTTTTAATATGTATGTCAAATTCCCCAAGTCGCGCTGGCCGGAAATCAAGTTAGCCGAAGAAGACACCCCGGAAGCCAGCCGGATTTTCGATAATTTGAAAATGGAATACATGGCGCGTTTTTGGGGTATGTCGGAAAATTTTGAAGCGGCCGCCATGGAGAAGACCGCTGGCGCGCCGATGAATAATTGAGAGCCTTGCGTGTCGATGAAGATATTTCTTACCGGTGCTTCTGGAATGCTGGCGGCGGAAGTTATCCCGCAGCTGGAGGCCGACGGCCATAAAGTCATTGAGACCGACCTTCGACCGCGTTTGGACAGGATTATTCCCCTCGATATAACGGACCTGGACCAAGTTAAGAAAGAAATCAGTGCTGTCCGTCCGGATTATGTTTTTCATCTTGCCGCTGAGACCAATGTGGATTTATGCGAACAGAAACCCGACCTCGCCTTTCGCGTCAATACCTTAGGGACTGAAAATATCGCTTTAGCCTGTCAGGAGTTTGATGTCCGACTTTTGTACATCAGCACCGCCGGTGTTTTCGGTGGTAAGAAAAAAGAGCCTTACACGGAATTTGATATCCCCGACCCCGCCAATATCTATGGGCACAGCAAGCTGCAGGGAGAACACATTGTCAAAAATCTTTTAAGCCGGTATTTTATTATCCGCGCGGGTTGGATGGTGGGCGGCTGGGAGATTGACAAGAAATTTGTTTATAAGATCGTTCAGCAGATCCTTGAAGGCCGGAAGGAATTGCGCGTGGTGTGTGATAAATTCGGTTCGCCGACATTTACCAAGGATTTTGCCGGAAATCTAATGAATGTCATCAATACCAACCGCTACGGACTTTATCATATGACCAATAAGGGAACGTGTTCGCGTTATGAAGTGGCCGTCAAGATCGTTGAATTTATGGGGCTTAAAAGTAAAGTCAAGGTCATTGCCATTAGTTCTGATGAATTTCCATTGCCGGCCCCGCGGGCCGACTCAGAGATGATGCGTAATTACCGATTAGATCTGCTGGGATCAAATCACATGCCGCATTGGGAAGAGTCTCTGAAACGATATATCGAATCTAACATCCCCAAAGGAAGCAAGGCCGAGGTCCACCGTTGAATCCGTTGGTCAGTATTATTATTCCTGCCTATAATAAATCGCAGTTGACCGTTAAAACGGTTGAAAGCGTTTTAAGCCAAACGTATCAGCCTATCGAAATCATCGTTGTGGATGACGGCTCAAAGGATGATACGCGTGAGCAACTTTTACGATATGCGGATAAAATTCAATACGTTTATAAGGAAAATGGCGGGGCTTGCAGTGCGCGTAACCTTGGGTTTAAGTTGTCCCAGGGCGATTATATTGGTTTTCTTGACTGCGATGATGTGTATCATCCCGAGAAAGTACAGCTCAGTTTTAATTATTTAAGGGAGCATCCAGATTGTGGTTGGGTACATACCGCGGTTGATTTTATTGATGAAGACGGCGTCATTGTCGGGGGCTGCGACAACCTACAGAGCCGTCATCAGGGAAGAATTGCCCAGCATCTTATTTTGCGGAATTTTATTTGTAATTCAACCCCGCTTATCCGACGTGCGTGTCTTAAAAAAACCGGTGTTTTTGATGAAACCATTTTTACCCCGGCGGATTGGGATTTATGGTTAAGGCTTTCTGAGGCGTATCAAGTTGGCTACATCCCGCGACGCCTTACCCAGTATCGGGTTTCCCAGAGTTATATTTTTAAGAATTTGCAATTAGCTTACCAAGAGGAAAAGCAGGTCATGGAGAAATTTTTTGCCGCCTATCCAAAATATCTCTGCTTGCAAAGGCGCGCCCGGGCTAATATGCATTTACGATTCGCCCAATGTTATTTACTCAAAGATGATTTGCTCAGGGTCAAAGAAGAATTTTTGTCGTGCTTAAAGTTTTTTCCTCTTCATGGGAAGGCCTGGTTCCTTTTTGGGTATTTTCTTATCGCGCGAGACAATTTGCGGGATCGTCTCCAGAAGAAAATATTGGGATTTTCCTCAAGCCATGCCCCAAGGGTAAAATTATGTCAGAGCGTTTAACAACCAAGATTCCACTCGTGCAAAAATGGGGACTATTTTTCTTAGGGCTCATTTGCCTGTTGTATTCGACTTTATTCCGGGATTTCGCGGAACTCAATATTCAGCTTCCCGGCTTGAATTTTCCTATTTTTGTCGGCGAAATTTTTTTTGGAATTTATTTATTGGTTTTATTAAGTCAGGCCAGGAGATTTTTTGTTCCGTTAAAATTGTGGCATATCGCCTTCTTTCTTTATGGAGTGTGGATTTTGGACAATGCGTTGCGCGGATACCTTACATACGGGCCCTTGGCATTTCGTAATGCCGCTTTGTTCTATTATTCTTTTTTCGCGGTGATAGGATTTTTTTTATATCGCCAGGAAGTGTTTTCACAGCGGGTGGTAATTTTTATCCTCAGCGTCCTCTTGGCGGCCAAGTTGATCGTGGGTATCAATAATTTTTATATTTATCCCTGTCTTATTTTATCGATTATACTTTTTTTAAAGATCGAAAACCGGTGGGTAAGGTTGCTTTTTCTGATTCCTTTGATTTATATCCCGGTCCGGAATCTTAATGCCCAGACGCATTTTTTTGGAGGGTTCTTTTTTATCGGCGCCCGTGCTCGAGTTATCGGACATATCCTGGCTTTTCTTTTTTTATCGGTGGTCTTTGCTCTTACATTTTCGAAGTTTAAAAATAAACGCCGGTGGGTCATATTTTCCGGCGCGGTTTTTTTAATCGCAGTGTCTATTTTTCAATTCGCGGATCCCACAACGCTAAAGTCTTTGACCCACTTCGATGAACTTTCCAGGATGTATCATGAAACCGAGGAGATTATTAGAGAGAGAGGCTATTATAAAGCGGAGATCCCGGAGGTTCGGCTTTACACCAGGGAAGATTGGGATATTGGAAAAGTTTTGTCGTGGCGCATGGCCCAAACCGTCCCGTCGTTTAAGAAAGATGATAAAGAAAAAATAAAAGCCGTTAAAGCGCTCGTGGTTGAAATGGTGAGGGAGCAGCAAGCCACGATTAAGAAAAACGCTTTGGCCATTAAACAGGAGAAAGAAAAAGAGCTGGCGCAACTTGAGTTACAGGAAACTTCTGTCCCTTCCCCAGAGAATCCAGTTGATCCGATTATGCCCAAGCCAAAGGTTTCCATGAACTCAAAGAAAGATGTTATTGAGCCTCCCCAAGTTTTTCAGCAGGGGGACATTCAAACAAAGATAACCGAGATTGAAAAAGAAAAAGATTTTGCGTTAGACGAAATGGTCGGCATAGAACAAGGAAAAACATACGATCAGGCTAAGGCGCTTATTCAGTCTTATAATCTTGAAACTGAGATTACCGTTGAGGAAACCTTGCGTACCGCGATCATCCCGCCATCCCGAGATTTGGGCGGCGCGATCAATACGATTCTTTTTCGTTTTTATATTTGGAAAGACATGCTGACCGAACTATATCATCACAAGGCGATCTGGGGGATGAATTGGGGATGGCCTCAGCGTTCAAAGTCTATTGAAACTCTCGGCTGGGCCTCCATGGAATGGGGAAAGGATGGCTGGATAACGCCGCATAATTCATTTCTTCACTTTATTTATCGAGGGGGGATCCTTGGGGCACTTTTGATTGTTATTCTTGTGTCGATATTGATCTTTCTCACCGTTGATTTTATTAGAATGAAATCAACGGTTGGAATCCTTTTGATGAGTATTTTTGTTTATTGGGTAACCGTGGCGAGTTTTTCTGTTTTTCTCGAATTTCCGTACAGCGCCATCCCGTTTTGGGGACTGCTTGGCTTAACCATGGGGTACCATCAATCATTGGCCCGAAATACAACGAGATCATGAACTGGAAACGTAAAGCAGTATTGGTCACCGGCGCCGATGGTTTTATCGGCAGTCATCTGGCGGAGGGTCTCTTACGAAAGGGAGCGAAGGTCCGGGCTTTTGTTTATTACAATGCCTTTAATAACTGGGGCTGGCTGGACAGCTTGCCTAAACAAAATCTTAAAGCGATAGACGTTTTTACTGGAGACGTCCGCGACCCCAACGGTGTTTTTGAGGCGATGAAGGATATCGATATGGTCTTTCATTTAGCCGCGCTCATTGGAATCCCGTATAGTTATCATTCGCCGGATAGTTATGTGGACACCAATATTAAGGGCACTTTGAATATTCTTCAAGCAGCGCGGAGATTAAAAATTGAAAAAGTTTTTCACACATCAACCAGCGAAATATACGGGACCGCTAAGTATGTACCGATGGATGAAGGGCATCCTGTTAATCCTCAGTCGCCGTACGCGGCGACCAAGGCCGCGGCCGATGAGCTGGCATTATCATTTTATCGTTCGTTTGATCTGCCCGTGACGGTAGTGAGGCCTTTTAATACCTTTGGGCCGCGCCAGTCAGCCCGGGCCATTATTCCGACGATCATCACGCAAATTTATTCCGGGCAAAAAAACATTAAGCTTGGCAATCTTGAAGCCACGCGCGATTTCAATTATGTTTTAAATCTCGTGGACGCGTTTTTAACCATTGCCGAGACCAGCCATACCGATGGGCATGTCTTTAATGTCGGCAGCGGCCGTGAGATTTCGGTGCGGCAATTAGTTCAGCTCATTTGCCGGATCACCAAACGAAAGGTCAATGTCACTCAAGAGAAACAAAGACTGCGTCCGGAAAAAAGCGAGGTCGAGCGTCTGTTGTGCGACGCGGGAAAAGTCAAAAAGATTTGCGGTTGGCAGGGCAAGATATCTTTTGAAGAAGGATTGGAAAGAACCTGCCGCTGGTTAAAGGATAATCTGTGTTCTTATAAATCGGAGATTTATAATGTCTAATCTGCAAGCTGTGATCTTGGCCGGGGGCAAAGGTTCGCGCCTGCGGCCCTACACGACGGTTTTGCCAAAACCGCTTTTGCCCGTGGGTGATCTTCCGATCGCGGAGATCATTATCCGGCAGCTGGGACATTACGGCATAAAAAATATTATTATTTCCACCGGACACTTGGCCGGACTTATTGAAGCCTATTTCGGTGACGGCCATCGCTGGGGGGTCCGCATCCGGTATATTCAGGAAGACAAACCCCTGGGGACGGCCGGCGCCATCAAACTTATCCCGAAACTGGAAGAAAATTTTTTGGTGATCAACGGCGATACGTTAACCGACTTGAATTTCCGCAAGCTGTTTGATTTTCATCAACGGCATCAAGGGATTGCCACCATTTCGGTCAAGGAGCGCGTGGTCAAGACGGATTTTGGCGTGATCGAATTCAACCAACATAATGAGCTTCTTGACTACATCGAGAAACCGGCGCACAAATCTTTCGTGAGCTTAGGGATGAATATTCTAAATAAACGTTGTCGAGAGTATATCAAAGCTGGTGAATCGATCGGAATGCCGGAGCTGATGCTGCGGATGAAAGAAAATGGGGGAAAGGTTTATTGCTTTAAAGCCAAAAACGTCTGGCTGGACTTAGGGCGCATGGATGATTTGGAAGCGGCTCAGGAAATATTCGCCAGCCACAAAAAAAAATTCCTTTTGGACTGAAAGGCATAAGTCATTGCGAGCCCCGTAGGGGCGAAGCAATCCCTGTAAAGATTGCTTCGTCACTTCGTTCCTCGCAATGACTAAGATCATCAAAAATGAAGAAACGGATTTTGATCACGGGAGTCAATGGTTTTATCGGCGGGGCTTTACGCCGATTTATCCGCGACCGGAATCTGAATTTCGAGGTCTTCGGGATTGATTTGCTCAAGCCCGCGCAAGCCGATCAACAGATTTTTGTTTGTGATCTTAATAATCATCGAAAACTGCAGCGTATCCTTTCTAAGATCCGTCCGGAATATATCTTTCACTTGACCGGTGGGCGAATAGTCGGCAAGAAGAAACTTCTGCAATCGAACCTCTTGATCTCGCAGGTGCTTTTTGAAACGATCAAGAAGGTCCCGAATTTCTGGCCGCGGATCATTATCCCGAGCACGGCGGCGGAATACGGCAATGCCGGATGGCGGGGAAAATTTATCACCGAGAATGCTAATCAGCGTCCTATTTCCTGGTATGGGTTTGTTAAATCCATGCAGACGGGCTTAAGTCTAACGTACGCCCAGCAGGGTTTTGATGTGGTGGTCGGCCGTATATTCAATATTTCCGGATTTGGAACTCCACCGACATTGGTCATTGGTAAATTTGCTTATGAGATTTCGTGTATCGAAAAAGAGCGTAAGAAGAAGGTCATTTATACAAAGGATTTAGCTGTCCGCCGGGATTTTCTCGATATTCAGGATGTGTGTTCAGCCCTCTTGGCGATCGCCAAGGACGGCCAGTCCGGAGAAATTTACAATATCTGCTCATCCAAGGCGTATAGCATCAAAGATCTCCTGCAAAAACTTTTGAGCTATTCCGGGGTCAGGGGTGTCCGTATCAAAGAATATAAAAATGGCGATGGAGAAGTGCGTGATGCGATTGGGTCAAATTTAAAAATCAAAGGAGCCACCCGCTGGCGGCCGCAAGTTCCAATTGAACAGAGCCTGCTGGACACCTTAAATTTTTATCGTGTTTATAAGCGTTGAAAAGCAAGCCCCATGAGGATCCTGATTGCCCACAATCATTATCAACAATCCGGCGGCGAAGATGAAGTCGTCAAGGCGGAATCCGCGTTACTGCGGGAATTTAAAGAAGACGTCAGGCTCTATGAGCGCAGCAACGCGGAACTCAATCAGTATTCTCTTTTTCAGAAATTTAATCATCTCCTCCGATTAGACTGGTCGCGGCAATCATTCGCAGATGTTAAAAGACTTATTCGGGAATTTCGTCCGGATGTTGTCCATTTTCACAACATTTTTTTCATGATAACGCCTTCGGTTTATTTCGCGTGTCGACAAGAAGGTGTTCCGGTCATTCAGAGCCAACATAATTTTCGGTTGTTATGCTCGAACGCTTTATTTCTGAGGGACAATCAAATTTGCGAGGAATGCACGCAGAAAACACTTTGGCGCGGGGTCTATTATGGGTGTTACCGAAATTCCCGGATAGCGACGGCGTTTTCGGTGAACATGCTGCAAAAACATTGGAAGCGAAAAACCTGGAGTGAGGCGGTGGACATGTATATTACCTCAACCGAATTTACCCGCCAGAAATTTATTGCCGGGGGGATCCCACAGGAGAAAATTGTCGTTAAGCCGCATTTTGTTTATCCGGAATTAGTCGAGCGTGAGCATGACGGCGGGTATGTTCTTTATGCCGGGCGGTTAAGTATTGAAAAGGGAGTACAGGTGCTTCTTAACGCCTGGCGGTCGATTCATGATGTCCCATTAAAAATTATGGGTGATGGTCCGGCGGTCAATAATCTGAAACATTTTGCGCGAACACACAACATTCCCGGGGTTGAATTCTTAGGGTACGTCCCCCGGAGTCAATACGAAACGACCATGGGCCAGGCCAAGTTTTTAGTTGTCCCCTCCATCTGTTATGACAATTTTCCCCGGGTGATTGCCGAGGCGTATGCCTGCGGTATTCCAGTTTTAGCCAGCCGAATCGGGAGCATGGAAGAGTATGTTTTTGAAAATAAGTCCGGGATTTTATTTAATCCTGGCAACGCAAATGATTTGGTGGAAAAGATTCGCTGGATGCTGACGCATCCCGATGAACTGCGGGCCATGGGACGATGGGCGCGTCAGGTTTATGAAAAAAAATACCGGGCCAGGGAAAATTACGAACATCTGATGAATATTTATCGAAATGTGGTCGCTGAGTATGTCCCGAATAAGGATGCGGGGTCTTCAAAGGTGGGTGTTGCATGAAGTGTAAAGCGCTGTTCACTGTCTTTTTGGTCTGTTGGGCTTATTGGCTTTATCTTATTTTCGCTTCACAAATGTCGATTAAATTCGACGCGGCCGATTATGAGTTCATCGGTTCGATTATTCATCAAAAGGGGTGGATAGAGTTTTTTAAGACCGGTCCTCATCGGGAACCGTTGTATCCGCTGGCGATCGCCGTTTCCATGAAGATCGCCGATTCTTTATCCATTTCGCATTATACGGTCCAGAAGGTCATTCAAGTTTTGATACTTTTTGCCACGCAATTGCTGGCGCTGGGTTTATTGCGGCGTTTAAAGATAAGAGAAAGCGTTCAATGGGTCACGCTTCTTTATATGGGCTTTTCACCAGCGATTGTGAATTCAACGTTCAGTCTATTTGGAGAGATCATTACGTATCCGTTTGTCTTGATAATTGTGTTGTTGAGCGTTTTGTCCTGGCGGGCAGTTTTTATCGAGAGGTTAGGGCGCGTGGTGCAATTAGCGGTTTTGACGGCGGGAATCTTTATCTTGGCGACATTTGGCAAAGGGGTATTCCAATATATCTTTTGGGCGTACTTAAGTTTATTTGGCGGTTTATTTCTTTATGGTTTGGTTAAACGCGATATCATATTATTGAAACATGCTGCTATTTATATTTTGCTGGCTTTTATGATATTCTCGATTCCTATTGGCATGTTCAAATCGGCCAATAAAAAATATAATAGCAATTACGCCTTTACCAATCGCTTTGCCGATCTGCTTTTTGGTAACGCGGTCAAACGCACCAAAGAATTGCCCCCGAAGATGATCTTGGCACATATCGCTTCCATCCCAGGCGCGGGGGTGTGCCGGCTGTTTTTTACGGGAGAAGAGTGTCTTTATTGTGAATTTCAGACGGCGGATTATTATCGCGGTACTTTGTTGGGGGAATTAAAGACGGGGATCCCTCCCGAAAAAATAACGGGGGAGACCATTTCATTCGCGATCAAAAAAGCTGCCGAAAGGCCGTTCCAATATTTGCTGTTATCGACCATTGAAAGTTTGCGCATGCCTTTCTGGGAATCGGCTCATTTGGGAAATGTTGTTTATCCTGTTTGGTTACAGAGAATTTACGATTGGGGGGTGTTTAAAAACAGTCTTCGATTATTGATGTCCTTAGCGACGTATCTTTCGTTATTTTTTCTACTGGTGTTCCTTATTAAGAACCGCCGGCAGCTGGTGGATTTTAAATCCGCCAACAGTGAGCGTGTTCAAATTGGTTTCTTTGTTTTCTTCCTGGTGTTCGTTTACACGGCGCTGCATTCGCTTTTTTCTATTGTCACCCGCTATGCCTTGCCGATCTCATTTCTGTATCTTCTGGGCATTGCCTTCTTTGTTGAACAAAGAATTTTTCATAAAAGGGAGCCGTCATGTTAAACGGAAAAAAGATTATCGTTGTCTTCCCGGCGTATAACGCGGAAAAGACCATTGAACGGACCTATCAAGAAATTCCCCGGGATATCGTTGATGAGGTGATTTTAGTTGATGACCATTCGAAAGATAATACGATTACCGCGGCCAAGAGGCTGGGGATCACCACGGTTGTCCATGACAAGAATCTCGGTTATGGCGGCAATCAAAAGACATGTTACCGGGAAGCGCTCAAAAGAGGGGCGGATATCGTGGTCATGCTGCATCCGGACTATCAGTACTCACCGAAATTAGTCACCGCCATGGCGGCGCTTATTTCCTCAGGCATGTTTGATGTGGTCTTAGGCTCGAGGATTTTGGGTGGTTACGCGCTGAAAGGCGGGATGCCTATGTACAAATATATTTCCAATCGATTCCTGACGGCCTTTGAGAATATTTTGACCAAACAAAAACTTTCGGAATATCACACCGGTTATCGGGCTTATGCGCGTGAGGTTTTGTTGAGTTTGCCGATTCTCGAAAATTCCGATGATTTTATTTTTGACAATCAAATTCTGACGCAGGTTTTTTATTTTGGTTACCGCATCGGTGAGGTGACCTCCCCGTGTTCGTATAACGAGGACTGTTCTTCGATCAATTTGAAGCGAAGTATTATTTATGGGTTGGGTGTTTTGGGTAATAGCTTGAAGTATGTTCTCGCCAAGCGGAAGTGGCGGAATTATCGGATGTTTGACTGGGATCGGGGGCGGAAGATAACGTTAGAATAAATGAAACAAATTCTATGGTATGACATTTATTTTGTTGTGATCACCATCGCCTACGTGGTCTGGAGGGCCGAGGTATTTTTAAGAAGATAGCTACCCTACCATTGAGCCATCTGCCAACTCTGATGCTGGCGATAGGTTACGCGGTTTATTGGCTGGAATTATATGTTTTGAAGGCGAGTAAAGGCGTGACTTCACCTTTAGCCTGGATTTTGTTTGGTTTAACAAGTGTGTTTGTGATTTGGAGTCGGCGAGAAATCGTCAGCCAATCTTTAGTTGAAATCAAATCAGATTTGTCCGAGGCAGATATTTGGACAAAAGTTTTTGTTGCTTTAGGTAGTTTGATTGTTCTTTTGATTTTCGCCTGCGTCTTTTATGCCAGCTTGTTGCCACCGCATCTTGCCCAAGAGACGGACGCCTTAAATTATCATTTGGCTATTCCCCGCCAGCACCTTATTTTAAATTCATTTAAATTGATCCCCTGGTGCGCCAGTGATTTATTTTTGTTGCCTTTGAATTTCGCTTTGGCGCCGTACTGGTTTGTGACCACGTTGCCGAATAAATTTCCCCAAATATTATTTTTGATTGGGTTGGTATTGGTAGCAGTTAATTTGGTGAGGACATTGGGAAAAACGCATAGTGTCAGTTTATTTTTGATTGTCTTCGCGATTTTTGGTTCGCATAACTTCGGTATTCAAATGGGTACAGCGATGCTGGATCTGGTTATGTGTTATTTATTTCTGGCGGCCGTGGATAGTTTGCTTGTCGGACATCAGGGATTGGCAGCCGTTGAATTCACTTTTTTTATTTGGTCGAAATCGTTTATCCCGGTTCAAATGGCAGTTATCGCACTGGCGTTGGTTGTTTTGTATTTTATTTTTAAGAAATTTGGTTTTAGAATTCCAGAAAACAGAATTCCCCGGCCCGCGAGGCCCGGAAGATGGTTGATCGGCTTTGCGTTTTTAAGTCTTTTGGTCGGCGGGCCTTTTATGGTGAAGGCTGTTTATTATTCCGGTACGCCGTTTTTTCCCATTGCCCCGGGAACGCTTATGATCAACAAAAATATCGAGATGGATTCCTCGTATTGGCAATCGCTTAAGGAGAGTCAGGAGTTTTTATTGGGTCTGGGCAAAGATGGCTATGGTCATGGGCGGTCTTTGGGGGCATTTCTTAAACATGTTTGGTTGATTGCCGTTCCTGAGGATGAAGTGAACAATACGTACGATTATCCGGTGGGGTTGATTTATTTGTTGTTTTTAGGATTGTTCCTATACAAGTTTGGAAATTCTTTTAAACGCAAAGAATTTGTGATCGTCCCGTTGTTTATTATTCTGTATTGGGTCACCTGGTGGTTTGGCTCACAGCAGACGAGATTTCTCTATATTCCGCTTGTATTGATGTTTATTTCTGTTATCGTCTGGATGAAGACCCCGTCAAAAGTTTTAATGGGGGCGATGCTTTTGGCTTTGTTCATTAGCGCCGTTTCCATTATTCGGGCGCATAAAAGCGATTGGGGAAAGTGGGGGGAAGAAGTTTTAAGAAAAAAAGATTTGGCGGTTGTTTCCTTGAGCCAAGATTATATTTCGGGAGGCCGGACTGATTTTGTGCGCGTTGATGATCCTGAACTCGCTTACGCGCGGTTTCCGGTGATTTTGACAAAGAAAAAAATTCCTTTTACTTTGGCCGTGGAGGAGCAATGAAGTTAAGTGTCTTGATGCCGGTCTATAATGAACGACAGTGGATCGAAAAGATCGTCCACAATGTTTTAAAACAAAAGGTCCCGGGGATCACGAGCATGGAGTTAATTATCGTGGATGACGGTTCCACGGACGGAACCCGGGAGATCATCAGCGGGTTAAGCCGGAAATTTTCGAATCAGATTATTGTTGTCTTTCATCAAAAGAATTCTGGTAAAGGGGCCGCCGTTAAAACTGCCATTGAGACGATGTCCGGGGACGTGTGTATTATTCAGGACGCGGATTTAGAATACGATCCCGGTGAATACGCCTTGGTTTTAGAGCCGATTATCAGCGGCCGGGCGGACTGCGTTTATGGTTCGCGTTTCACCGGAACTCAAGCCAAGCGGGTGCTTTTTTTCTGGCATTACGTGGGCAACAGAGTGGTGACATTGCTGAGCAACTTGTTGACCAATCTAAATTTCACGGATATTGAAACTTGTTATAAGGCCTTCCGGGCTGAGGTGATCAAAAGTATTCCCCTTCGTTCGAAGGATTTCGGCTTCGAACCGGAGATCACCGTCAAGATCGCCCGAAAAAAATGCCGGATTTATGAGGTGGGAATAAGCTATTCCGGCCGCACCTATGGTGAGGGTAAAAAGATCAAATGGACCGATGGGCTGAAGGCGATTTTTATCATTCTTAAATATTGGTTCATCGATGATACGAAAGAAAAATAAATACTTTCCGGATTTCTTTTTGACGAAAGTCCTCGCCGCCGTTATAATGTCGCTGGATTAGAAAGGAATCAAGGTCCTAATAGATGAAGGTTCTCCTCATTAAACCCAATAATTTAGCCGACCATATTCAGCCTTCCTTAGGTCATGGATATTTAGCCACCCAGATTCGGGCGAATCATGATGTCGTTATTCACGATTGCATTAAAGATAATACCTCCATTGAGCAGATCAATAAAATTGTCGAGCGTCATAACCCGGATATCATCGGGATCCAGTGTTATACCTTTGACACCCCGAAGGTGTACCGTATGTTTGAAACGATCAAAAAGGCGTTTCCGGATAAAACCACTGTTGTCGGCGGCGCGCATATTTCTTCCATCCCCATCGAATCCTACAATCAATTTCAACCCTACGTGGATTATGCTTTCAATAGCGAGGCCGAGATTGGTTTTCCGAAATTCTTGGCGGCCCTTGAGCGCGGCGACAAAACTTTTCCTGGAGTCGAAGGATTGATCTGGCGCAGAAACGGCCAGGTGGTCAGCAATTTACCCGCGTTTGTGCAGGATTTAGACAAGCTCGGATTTCCCGCCTGGGACTTAATGCCTCCCGAGACTTATCCCGAATCGCAGCATGGTGCTTTCTATGAAAAATTTCCTATTGCCCCGATTATTACGACGCGTGGTTGTCCATATTCGTGCACCTTTTGCTCGGCACCCATTTTATCGGGGAAAAAATTGCGGCATCATAGCGTTGAGTATGTTCAAAAACATATCCAGCTGCTTTACGGGCGCGGGGTGCGCGAGTTCCATATTGTGGATGACAACTTTACCTTTGACCTGGATTATTGCAAATCGGTTTTACGTGGGATACTTGATCTCAATCTTGATATCAGTCTGGCCACGCCCAATGGGATCAGGATGGATCGTCTGGATGATGAGATCCTGGAGTTGATGAGAGAGGCTGGACAGTATTTGATCACAGTCGCGGTGGAATCCGGGACAGACAGGATCCTGAAAAGAATGAAAAAGGCCACCACGGTGGACAAGATTCGCCAGAACATCGCGATGATTCAAAGGCACGGTTTCCCGGTCGCTGGTTTTTTTATCCTGGGCTATCCAACGGAGACACGGGAGGAAATGGCCCAAACGATTCGGCTTTCCAAGGAGCTGGGACTTATCCGCGCGAATTTCTTTACTTATCTGCCTTTGCCGGGGACCGAAAGTTACAATGAATTAGTCAAATCCGGAGAAATTAACAAAGTAGATTGGAATAATTTTTTGTTCATGACCGCGCCTTATGTTCCTGTGGGGATGACACGGTCAGAGCTGCTGGCCCTAAAACGTAAGGCCTTTTTATCATTTCATTTTAATCCTAAAGTTTTTCTTACCAATCTGCTGGCCATCAAATCCTTCCGTCACTTCAAATTTCTCTCACGACGGTTTTATCACTGGATTTTGATGCGCCCCGCCGCTACAACCGCTTAAAGTAGTTAGAAGAAATAAATGAAGGACGAGCATGCGCAAGTGGTTTAAATATTTTTTAGTCGAAGAGGGTGAATCTTTTTACGCGGCGAAAGACAAAACATTCGAACAAAACGCCAAGACCATGGCCTACGGCCGCCAGGAGGGATTTTCCAGCCAAAGTGAATTTATCAAAACGTATTACGAAGAGAATTTCGTGAGGCTCAAGAAATATGACGAGGTCCTTAAGTCTATCTTGCGTCAGGATGAAAAAGTTCTCTCCATCGCCAGTGGGCGTTGTGTCAGTGAAATCTTGCTGATCGATGCAGGGTATGATGTCACCTGTTCTGATTTGGACACGATTGGAAAGGTCAAAGAGCTTTTTCCCGAACTTCATTTTGTTCGTTATGATGTGACCAAAGGCCCCTTTCCCGACATCCGCTTTGACACGATCCTCGTGATACAGCTTTTTTATTTATTTGATCAAACACAATTAGAAGATATTTTAAGGAATTTAAAATCCAGCCTCATCGCGGGGGGACGGTTGATTGTTGATATCAGCGGGGCACAGGATAATTTCTTAACGTATGTCATCGACAACTGTATCGGCTGGTATGAGGCGCATTTAAAGGGATTCATATTAACGTGTTTTAAAAAACGTCGGCTACGAGTTAAGAAAAAACATCATGGGTTCCGCTACACGGATAAGGAATTTGTCGCTTTAGTTGAAAAGGCCGGTTTTAAGTTGCGCCAAGTTTACCGAGCGGATCATCGGACAGAATTGGAACGAAGCTATATCATTAGGCGATTGGCCCAGCGGGCGAAAATGTTTCGTGAGCTTGTTGAATTCGTGGGTCAAACGGCCCCATATTTGCGGATTTTTATTTTTGAGAAAAATCATGAGTCCGATCGTGGAAATTAAGAAGGATGTTGTTGTGATTTTTTGTGCCATGGCATTGGTTGTGGGGAGTGTCCGTTTTAATGAAAATCGTATTCCCCGCTCCCAATATGCCCAGGCCTCTTATAAAGTCGGGCGGGAATTTGAAAAAAAGAATAATGTTCACAAAGCCGTAACGTATTATCGAAAGGCGGTTCATCATCATCCCGGATTCGCACAAGCGTACTATCGATTGGGCACGGCGTATGACCAGATGGGAGATTACGACCATAAAATTAAAGCCTGGCGTCAGGCGATCGCTCATGGCTATCGCGATACGCCGGAACTTTTTTATGCCGTGGGGATGGACGATTATTCCCGCTCTGATGTCGCGCAAGCGATAGAAAATTTTGAGAAGGCCTTAAGTATTCAATTCAACTATGGTAAAGTAACTTATGCTTTGGCCCGTATTTATCGGAAGCTGGATGATTTTGATAATGAGATTATGTATTGGCATCGGACCCTTCGGGCCGAGCCCACGTGGCTTTGGGTTCATCTGAATTTAGGGCGGGCCTATTATAAAAAAGGGGACATATTTACGGCCGTTAATCATTTAAGTTGGCTTAAAGAGTTGGGACAATATGATCTGTATCAAGAGTTATCGGGGATCATTGGCAGAGAAGTCGAGTAGTGTTTGTATTATGTCTATTGAAAAATTTGATGTTTTAGGCGTTAAAATTGCGATTCTTAATCTGAGGAAGGTCTGCCCTCTGCTTGAAGATTTGATTCAAAATAATCGGAAGGTTTATATTTGCGTCGCGCCAGTCGCGACGATTGTTGACTGTCAGAGCAATAAAGAGTATAAAGAGGTCATTAATCAAGCCTATTGTATAACTCCCGATGGGATGCCGCTGGTCTGGCTGGGACGAATAAAAGGGCATAAAGATATTGAGCGTACGTATGGCCCTGATTTGATGTTGTCCCTTTGCGATTTCGGTCAGCAAAAAGATTATAAACATTATCTGTATGGAGGTTTGCCGGCGACCTGTCAGCGTTTGGAGGATAAATTAAAACAGCAGTTTCCGAAGATTCAGATTGCCGGTCAATATTCACCGCCATTTCGGGAATTAACTATAGAAGAAGATGAGCGTGTCGTGGAGCAAATTAATCAGGCAAATCCCGATATCCTGTGGGTTGGGTTAGGTTCTCCTAAACAAGATTTTTGGATGGCGCAGCACCGTCAGCGGCTTAATGTCCCGGTGATGATCGGGGTGGGAGCGGCTTTTGATTTTCTTTCCGGGATCAAAAAACAGGCGCCACGCTGGGTGCGGCAGATCGGCATGGAATGGTTCTTCCGGCTCTGTTGCGAGCCGCGGCGGTTAGCCAAAAGATATATCATCGGCAATTCAAAATTTATTTACTTTTTAACGCGTAATTTTCTGCTGAACATCAACCAACGATAAAGTATGCTCTACCGATCCCGACAGTCGCTGATTAAATTTATTTATGCCCTGATCGATGTTGTTTGTATCTATTTTTCAATTTATGCCGCTTGTTTTCTCCGCCAGGAAGTTTTAGGTTATCCGCTTTCATTTCCACGATTTCTTCTAGATCAGGATAATCCATTTCAGATCATTTTTCATGTCTGGATCCTGACGACCATCTTTTTTGCGAATAACAATAACCTCTATCAGACCCGGCGGGAAATCTTAGAGGGGATCGAGATATGGCATGTCATTAAGTCTATTTCTCAGTCTTCTTTAGTAACCATTGTTGCCATTTTCTTGCTGAAAATTCATGATTTCCCGCGGACGATTTTTTTATTAAGTGCATTGTTTATGGTACTCAGTCTATCTCTTTGGCGGGTGGTTAAAAGAAAGATCGTCGAATATTTGGTCATTGGTGGCTACAATAATTTTAATGTCCTGATTGTCGGTGCCGGGAAGGTGGGCGTGGCCCTGGTGGAGGAAATCCGCAAGCGCCCGGGCTTGGGGCTTCGGATCGTTGGTTTTTTGGATGATTTTAAAACGGAGCATCTGCCCCATCAGGTGAAGATTTTAGGCCGGCTGACGGATTTTCCCGAGATCGCCCAAAGGGAATTTATCGATAAAGTTTTCATCACCACCCATCATGACAGCACCGTTTTTCTTAATTTGCTGGAGCAGGCCAGAGATATGGGATTGGCCATCCGTGTTATCCCCCAGGGCTTTGATCTGACCAGCGGAGAACTTTTCAAATACAATATTGGGTTGATCCCTATTCTGGAATATTCTGACGTGATTACCCAACGCAAGCAGACGGGAAAGCGCCTTTTTGATTTTATCTTCAGCCTGATTCTTTTTATCACTCAATTGCCATTTTTTATTCTCATCTCGCTTCTGATAAAATTGGATAGCCCTGGTCCGATTTTTTATGTTTCCAAACGTTATGGCAAGAACGGAAAGATATTCAGCATGTATAAATTCAGGAGTATGGTCCAGGATGCCGACAGAATATTAGCCGAGATTAAACACAAAAATGAAATGGATGGGCCAATTTTTAAGATCAAAGAAGACCCTCGAATGACTAAGATCGGCCGGTTTCTGAGAAGATATAGTCTGGATGAATGTCCGCAGATTATTAATGTCCTTAAAGGCGAGATGAGTTTAGTAGGCCCGCGACCTTTGCCGATTGAACAGATTGAGAAGGAAGATTTAAGACAGCTCAAACGGCTTGGGGTCCGTCCTGGAATAACGGGTTTATGGCAGATCCGCGGCCGCAACGACATCTCGTTTTTCCGTTTAGTCAAATGGGATATTTGGTACATTGACAACTGGTCGTTTTGGCTGGATATGAATATCCTTCTTCAGACAATTCCCGTCGTCCTTCAAGGGAAAGGGGCTTACTAAATTCGGTATGGATATAAAGGCCCTTCCCCATCGGATTGACGCGGCGATCAGATTTTTTCTTTACCTCTTAGTTTTTTGGCTGCCGTATAGTCCGGCGGTTATTGAAAGCTGTGTCGGCATATCTCTGATCTTGTGGTTGATTAAAAGAAGCCTTTTGAAAACATTCAAACCGCAAACAACCACTCTCAACGGACCAATCGCCTTTTTTCTGTTCGCCTGTCTGGTCTCACTTTGGGGGAGTTTTCATCCGGAACAATCCACCCGGGGGTTTTTAACAAAAACATTAGAATGGTTTATCGTTTATTTTCTTGCTGTCGAGGTTTTTACGCAAAAAAAACATATCACCACGGTCTTGGTGATTTTATCGATCACTTCTTTAGCGACAGCGTTTGATGGAATCATCCAATACTATGTGACCGGCCGGGACATCTTTATGGGAAGAATCATCCCGAGAGAGGATCCCATTGCCCGCAGCGGAGCGACCGCCGCTTTTAAACACGCAAATATTCTGGGCGCGTATTTGACCTTTGTTATTCCGCTGATGCTGGCGGCCGTATTTTGCTTTTCGAAACGGTATATGAAATTTTTAGCAGGCTTCACGGTGGTGATGAGCCTTTGGTTATTACTGATTACTTTTTCCCGCGGGGCCTGGTTGGCCGTGATGGGGGGCAGTTTACTTTCTTTATGGATGGTTCAGCGAAAGATTTTTTTCGCTGGTGCCAGTGTATTCTTAATAATTATTTTCAGTGGTTTTATATTTTTATCACCACAGACAAAATCAACTTTACGAGTAACGACGGAGAATCTGAGTAATTCCCTGAGCTATCGACTGGGCCTTTGGGAAGATAGCTGGAAAATGATTCAAGATAAACCGGCCTTCGGCCATGGCCTGAATACATTTATGCCTTTATTCCAGGAATACCGACGTAAATATCTAGATAAATTCGATTTTGGCCCCACCTATGCCCACAATAGTTTTATTCAATTGACGGTGGAAACTGGATTGGTCGGCTTGGCAGGATTTATGTGGATACTTTTAAGATTATTTAAAAACGTCATTGCGCAAATCACGCAAATAAGACACAATAATCCTTCAAAGATATTATTAACCTCTTTGATCGCGGGAGTTTTTGGTTTTCTGATACAAAGTGGGGTGGATACAAATTTTTATTCACTGCAGCCATCGGTTTTATTTTGGTTGATGGCGGGAATTTTAATCGCCCAGCAGCGTCTTTTATTAACTGAACAGCCGGAAACAAAAGTAATATGACTAAACGCAAAAGAGCGATAATAACAGGGATCACCGGACAGGATGGTTCGTATTTGGTTGAATTTTTATTAAAGAAGGGCTATGAAGTTTTTGGTTTGATTCGCCGGGTGAGTCAATTCAACACGCATCGAATTGACCATCTGTATCAGGATCCGCATGAACGAAACGTTCGATTACGGCTTGTGTACGGTGATTTAAATGACGCCAGTTCCCTGAATCATACCATTAAGACGATTCAGCCGGATGAGGTTTATAATCTTGGCGCGCAAAGTCATGTGAAGGTGAGTTTTGAAACGCCCGAATATACCGGTGAGGTCGCGGCGTTAGGGACTACCCGCCTATTAGAAGCGATTCGTGATTCGGGGATCAAGACAAAATTTTATCAGGCCTCAAGTTCAGAGATGTACGGTAATGCTGCGGAATTTCCTCAAAATGAGAAGACGCCTTTTCGGCCGCGCAGTCCTTATGCCGTCGCGAAGGTTTATTCCTACTGGATGACCGTCAATTATCGGGAGGCCTACAACATTTTCGCCTGCAATGGAATTTTATTTAACCACGAATCCCCGCGCCGGGGCGAGACCTTTGTCACCCGTAAAATTACCATGGCGGTCGCTAAAATCAAACACGGCCTTCAGGACAAATTGTATCTGGGGAATCTTGATGCTCAAAGAGATTGGGGTTTTGCCGGTGATTATGTGGAGGCCATGTGGCTGATGCTTCAGCAGCCGAAACCAGACGATTATGTGATTGCCACCGGAGAGACCCATTCGGTCAAAGAATTTCTTCAGGCGGCTTTCGAGTATGCTGGACTTAACTGGAAAAAATGCGTTGAGATTGATAAACGTTATTTCCGTCCCACGGAAGTTAATTGCTTGCTCGGGGACAGCGCTAAGGCCCGTAAAAAGTTGCGCTGGAAACCGAAAGTTCATTTTAAACAACTGGTACGGATGATGGTTGATACCGATATGGATTTGGTATCCCGACAATTATACGGCAGCCATTCGAAACTTTTTAAAAAATGAATTTCTGGCAAAATAAAAAAGTTATCGTGACCGGCGGCGCCGGATTTTTAGGCCGGGCGGTCGTTTCGATTCTAGGGGACAAGGGGTGCCGGAAGATTTTTGTCCCGCGCAAGCATGAATATGATCTTTGTCAAATGGGGGCCATTAGAAGATTGCTGGAACAGGAATCCTCGGAAATTATTATTCACCTGGCCGCGGTCGTTGGCGGTATCGGAGCTAATCGGGAGAATCCCGGGAAATTTTTTTATGAGAATCTGATGATGGGTGTGCAATTGATGGAACAGGCCAGGCTTAAAGGAGTAAAAAAGTTTGTCGCCGTTGGAACAATTTGCTCATATCCTAAATACACCAAGGTTCCGTTCAAAGAAAAAGATCTTTGGGAAGGTTATCCGGAAGAGACCAATGCCCCGTATGGGTTAGCCAAAAAAATGCTCTTGGTCCAGGCGCAGGCCTATCGTCAGCAGTACGCGTTTAATGCCATCTATTTACTTCCGGTCAATCTGTACGGTCCCGGGGACAATTTCTCGCCGGAATCTTCCCATGTCATCCCCGCCCTAATAAAAAAGTGCTTTGATGCCCAAAAGCGCGGAGAGGCGTCGATTACGGTTTGGGGAACAGGGAAACCAACGCGGGAATTTCTTTATGTCGATGATGCCGCGCGGGCCATTGTCCTAGCCACCGAGAAATATAATAAACCGGATCCGCTTAATATCGGGACGGGTGTTGAGATCTCTATTAAAGATTTGGTTCAATTGATTGTTGAAATGACTGGGTTCAAAGGGAAAATTGTTTGGGATAAATCCAAACCGGACGGCCAGCCCAGAAGACGTCTCGATGTTTCTATGATAAAAAGGGAAATCAGTTTTAAGGCGAAGGTCGGTTTTGAAGAAGGATTGCGCCGGACAATTAACTGGTATCAAAACGAAGCATTAAAGGAAAATGGATAAACCAAAAGCAATTCTGTGGTGTGATCGGGTGGCATTCTTTGCGTACTGCGCCTTAATCTATTTTCTGCCCATTTCCATTGCCTTGGTCGAAAGTTTTTCCGGGGTAACTCTTGTTTGCTTCTTTGTTAAGAGGGGAATTATTTTTCGGAACAATATGAAAACGCGTTCTGCCGCGCCCAAGCGCGGCATAGCAAAGATATTTCTCTCGTCCTTCAAGCCGGTTGAGAATGATTTGAATAAGCCGATGGCAGTGTTTATTTTTATTTGTTTCTTATCCGTCCTGAACAGTCAGTTTATTGTCTTCAGTCTCAAGGGTTTTTTCTTTAAGCTACTGCAATGGACGTTTCTATATTTTGTCTTCATAGAGGTCGTGACCACGCGAAAACAATTGCGGATTTTTTTAACAGCGTTCTTTATTTCCGCGATGATCGTTATTGTTGACGGTTTTGTTCAATCATTGACCGGGCGTGATTTTATTTATCAGCATATCCTGTGGGGTGGGAGGGTGTCCGCTTCTTTTCGGCATCCGAATGATTTCGGCGGGTATTTGATCATCGTTTCTTTAATGCTATTAACCATGACTTTATTTTGCCGGTTTAACAATCAAGAGGACAATGGTATTTTTAAGAAAATGAAATTTTTAGAGTCGCCGATTCTCTGGAAATTGATCAATGTGGTGTGGTGCATCTGTAGTGTGGTGAGTTTAGGCTTAACTCTTTCGCGAGGTGCCTGGATCGGTTTTTATGGCGGATTAATTTTTTTAGCCGTACAGAAAAAAGGGATGTTGTTGGTGAGTTTGGCCATCATGATAACATTTTACGCCGTTTTTTCGACACAGATGTCTAACGCCCGTAACGAGTCCTTTCTGGACACCAAAACCTTTACCATCGGTTCGGGACGCATTGATTATTGGAAAGAGTCCTGGAATATGATCCATGATTTTCCGTGGCTGGGTGTTGGCTTGAATTCCTATTCTCAAGAAGCTCCCAAATACAAAAAATCGTGGGGTGGGTATCCGCATAACTGTTATCTGCAGATGGCGGTCGAGATCGGGATTATTGGATTATTATCATTTCTTTGGATGCTTTTTATATTATTTAGAAATACATTGCGGAATCTGCGTTATATTCATGATGATTTCTTTCAGGCCCTTCTGATGGGATTGTCGTGCGGATTCTTTGGCTTCTTGGTCCACAGCTTTGTGGACACCAATTTTTATTCGGTCCAGTTGGGAAATTTAATGTGGGTAATTATGGGAGCCGTCGTGGCGACCCAGAAAATCGCTTTGACTTCTCGGCAGCCGCAGAAGTAATCCTGACATCACACGGACCACCTGTCACCAATCATGGCTATGTCATATACCAATCGCCATTGGCTCAATCAGATAGATCGTTTTTGCGCTGAGAATTATGTCCGCCTCCGGGGGGAGAGGGCGGGATGCTTGACAACCTTTCTTTTTCACGGACTGTTTCGAAATCTCAGCGAGTCTCGCAATCAGGTTTGTGATGTTCAACAAGGGATCACGGTCAAGCATTTCGAAGACTTTATTAATTATTTTCTTTCCCAGGGATATGTCTTTGTTGGTCAGGAGGATATTCGCCAAGGACTCAATCCTTTCAAAAAATATGCCCTCATCACCTTTGATGATGGTTATTACAATAATGTCTATGCCGTTGATGTTCTTAAGAAATTTCGTGTTCCCGCCGTGTTTTTTATATCGGTCAGTCATGTTCTGGAACAGAAAAGTTTCTGGTGGGATGCCATTTTTCGGGAACGGTCCAAAGAGGGTGTCAGCCGAGAAAGAATAACTCGGGAACAAAATCTCCTGAAAACTAAAAAGAATCATGAGATCGAGAACTATGTGATCGAGCATTTTGGGGGAAAGGCGCTATCACCCGTAAGTGACGTGGACCGGCCATTGACGGCCGATGAATTAAAACATTTATCTCGGCAGCCCTTCGTTGAGATTGGGAATCACACGTATGATCACGCTATTTTAACGAATTATTCCGCTGAGGAGATTAAAGAGGAGATGCTCAAAGCCCAGACGGCCATCAAAGATCTCACCGGAATTTCTCCTGCCGCCATTTCATATCCCAATGGAAATTCCTCACCGGAATCGATTGCCGCTGCCAAAGATTTGGGTTTCAAGATTGGCATCACAACCGTTGAGGGCAAAAATTATCTGCCGATGAATCCCAATAGCGACGCCTGGTTTTGTTTAAAACGTTTTACCCTCTGGGGAAATGACCGATTTTTAAACGAGTGTGTCCGCGCTAGGTCGGATTTTCAGCTCAAGAGTTCTTTACGGAAAATAATCGGGAAAAGTTAGCCTATGCTCGCTGTCGTTGCCGCCAGTAAAGATGATTTTGAGAAAATTTATCCTTTGCTCAAGCGAATTCCTTCACCCCGGCCCGTGGCCAAAGAAACGTGGCAGCGTCTTTTAAGCCGGCAATGGGAAAACCAAATAGAACCTTTTGGATATGTCCTGGTAGACGACACAGATGTCGTTGGTTACATTGGTTTAATTGGCGTTGAGAGACAGTTGGGTGGGAACCGCCATCAAATCATCGGACTAACCAGCTGGACGGTCGATGACCGCTACAAAGGACACGCGATGAAATTGCTTTTTCCTTTTATCCGGGATCAGGCCAAGACACTGACGTGTTTCACGCCGGCGAAAAGTGTCGACGCTGTTTTGCGTCGTTTTGGATTTCAAGAACTCAATGCCGCTTGGCAAGTCATTCCCTTCTGGAGCGTAAGTTTTGGGAAAAAGGATTATCAAATCCTATTCGAGCCAGATAAAATACAACCGTTACTTTCTAAAAAAGACGATGTGATCTATCAGGATCATCGCCGTTTAAGATGTATTTTATTTGTCCTTAAGAATGGCAGGGATTATTGTTGTGTCGTTGCCAAACGTGTCGTAAAAAAATCTTTGCCATTTTTACAGATACATTATATAAGTGACAAGGAAATATTTAGAAAAGGAATCCAAAAGTTCGTGGCCTCCATTTGCCAACGATTTCAAACATTGGGTCTCATTGTTTTTGATTCCTATCTGGAGCATCGGCCCATCAAGGGGGCTATCAAGGTCCAAATGCCGGACAAGCCGCTGTTTCGTTCACCAACGTTAACAGCGAAGGAGATGGATTCGCTGTATAGCGAATTTTTTGTTTTAGACTTTTGAGGGGTCAGGATCTATTGGAATCTTATGATTCAAACACAGCAAATAGTTTTTAAAAATTTGATTAAACTGCCGAATATCTTGTGGGGCAAAAGCCCGGTGGATATTCAAAAGATTTTTAGGCAGCCTTCAGCCGGTCAAATTTTGCATGGCCAATTCAGCTTGGCTTATGAGGATGACGCCGCTGTTTTTCTAATCCGTGACCGGTTAGGACTTAATAAACTTTTTTATCATATTGACGAAGATAAAAAGATCGTCACCGCGGGGAATTATCTGGTTGATCTGATTGAAAAGCATTGTCCGCACGAGAAAATATTTTCGGTTCCCGCGGGGCATTATGTCAGAATTGATAAGGCCGGTTTTAAGAAACAAGTTCATTGTTATTACGACATCAGTTCGATCGCGGCTGGCGGCCCTTTTGATATGGTCGATTTTCAAAAGAAAGTGAAAGAGGCTTTGACCGGCGGATTTGAATTCTTAAAGGAAAATTTTAAAGAGTGCGAATATTTTGTCTGTTTGTCCGGCGGCCTTGACAGCGCCGTCATCGCGAATTTTGCCAAGCGTTATTTGAACGGACGGGTCAAGGCGGTGACGTTCACTTATGCCTTGCGGGAAACGATTCAAAAATACGGGACGGTCATCGCCGATCCCGAGGCGGAGGTATTAAGCGATTCTTTGTTGAGCGATGATTTTCACCGCGCCTATCGGATCGCGAAGATACTTGGGCTTCCCTTTGTCGCCGTCTTAGTGGAGAAAAAAATTGATCCGGCAGACCTGCGGCAGGTTTTAACCTTGGGACAGGATTGGCGTGATTTTAACGTGCACTGCGCCTGGGTTAATTATCACATCGCTTTGAATATCAAAAAATATTTTTCGAAAACATCTATCGTTTTTTTAACCGGGGATTTGATGAATGAGTTCATGGCCGATTACACGGCGGTGGATTATAAAGGGGAAACATACTATTTTCAGCCGCGTATTAAAAAGGATCGTCTGCGGAAATTCTACGTTTATGGACTCGATGCCGGCGACCGGGAGATCGGTGTTTTTTATTCGCAAAACACGCGCGTCATTCAGCCGTATTCACTGGTGGCGGAATTGTATTTAACCGTTCCCGGCAATTTTTTGGAAGACCCTCAGGCCAAGCAAAAATTGAATGCCGACCTTTTACTCGATCAAGCGGTTTTGAAAAAGGTGTCCCAAAAGAAATTACGCAGTCAAGTCGGCGGAGAAGACCGCGGCACACTCGGTCTTTTTCACGATGCGGGCATTACGGAAAATGTGTTAAAGGAACAATGGATTTCACTTTTGGCCAAGCCGACTGATACCCAGATACAGAAGGCATCGCTGCTTAAATTTATTTACGCGGGGAGATACCGTCACTAATGTGTGGCATAGCGGGATTTATTTCATTGTTGAAACCTGACGTTGGAGATCTTGAGCTCATGCTCATGATGCTGTCGCATCGCGGGCCCGATGAGTTCGGAACTTTCGTGAATTCCCAGGCGGCCTTGGGGAGTGCTCGCCTGGCCATTATTGATATTGAAGGCGGCCAGCAGCCGATTACAGATGAAAAAGCGCAAGTCACTATAGTTTTTAATGGTGAAATTTATAATTACATTGAACTGCGTGAAGAATTAAAGAAACAGGGTGTGCGTTTTACCGGCAATTCGGACACAGAAGTCATTCTTCGAAGTTATCTTTGCCATGGCGAAGATTTTTGCCGGAATTTAAACGGTGAATTCGCGATCGCGATTTGGGATGAACGGACAAAAAAACTTGTTCTCGCCCGCGACCGCATCGGTATCCGGCCGCTTTTTTATTATCAGGATCGCGGGCGGTTTATTTTTAGTTCTGAGATGAAGGCCATTTTGATTCATCCCAACATTCCCCGGCGGCTTAATTTAAAAGCCTTGGATCAGATTTTTACTTTTTGGACGCCGATAGAACAGAACACTCTTTTGGAAGATATTAAAGCGCTGCCCCCAGGGCATCTCCTTATTCATCAAAATGGCCGCAGTCAGATTCGCAATTTTTGGAAATGGCCTTTCCCCAGTCTATCTGCCAAGCGCACCGGGAGCTTTGAAGACCAAAGGGATGAATGTCTCTCAGAGCTTAATAAGGCTGTCCGCTACCGCATGCGGGCGGATGTTGAGGTGGGTTCTTATCTGAGCGGAGGAATAGATTCTTCGATGATCGTGGCTTTAAGCACCGCGCAAAGCGGCGCGAACTTACGGACTTTTTCCGTGGCCTTTAAAGAGAAAAGTTATGATGAGAGAATTTACCAACAGCAGGTGAGCCGGCTGTTTGACACCAAGCATGAAATGATCGAATGTGATTATGATGATATTGAAAAAATTTTTAAAGATATTGTCTGGCACGCGGAAACGGCCGTCTTTCGCACGGCCCCTTCGCCTTTATTTATGTTATCTCAATTGGTGCGTCAGCGGAATATCAAGGTCGTTTTGACCGGTGAAGGGGCGGATGAAATTCTCCTGGGCTATGATTTATACCGTCAGGTTAAGATTCGTAAATTTTGGGGCCGGCGGCCGGACAGCAAATTCCGCTGGCAGTTATTTCGAAAACTTTACAGTTATTTGCCGCAATTCAGCGATAAGCGTTACGCCCAGGTCGCCATTCAGTCGTTTAAAACAGATTTGACTTCGGATTCACCGTTTTATTCTCACCTTATCCGTTGGTATAATAACGCCGCCAACCGAGTTTATTTTTCCAAACGTGTTCAACAGGATTTGTCTGGCTACGACGCGTACCAGGATCTAAAAGATCATTTGCCGGTGGAACATTTTAAAAGTAATGAGATCGACCAGGCGCAATACTTGGACGTCATCACGCTGCTACGCGGTTATCTATTATCCTCGCAGGGTGACCGTATGTCCATGGCGCATTCGGTGGAAGGGCGATACCCGTTTCTGGACCATCAATTCGTCGAATACGCCAGCACCATTCCCGAGAAATATAAGCTGATGCGTTTAAAGGATAAGCGGATATTACGTGAAGCCGCGCTCAAATTTTTGCCGAAAGATATTTGCCAACGTCCGAAAATGGCTTACCAGGCCCCGGAAATCCGCCCGTTTATAACAAAGGAAGGGCGGGTGTCCGATCTGGTATCGCATTATTTAGCCCAAAAATGTATTAAAGATTTTGATTTATTCGAGCCGGATATGGTAGAGTCTTTGCTGAATAAAATCCGGACTTCCGATCAGACACGCTTGGGGATGAGAGATAATACCGCCTTTGTGGAGATGCTGTCGGCCCAGATATTTGTTGATTTGTTCATAAAACAGAATATCCGTGAGCTCGCGCAAAAGAAGCGGCAAATGAATACCATTAAATTCACCAAACGTTTAGGCGAAATCGCCGGCACCCGCGTATGACAAAAAACGACATCATCACTCAACTCATTGACTATATCCGTCAAAACAGCCCAACAGTGAAGAATGTAGAAACCATTCCTTTGGATGCCCGGCTTTTTGACCTGGATATTTTGGATTCTTTTGCCATAGTCGAAATGGTCGCCTTCATAGAACAACGCTGGTCTATTCAGATCACCGATGCCGAGATCACCAATGAATTTTTTAAAGGGTTGGACAAAATCGCCGATATTATCGGCTCGAAATTGAACACGCAAGCCCGGCCTGAGGCAAAATCGAAGGATTGACAAAACAGGGAACTTCATTATAATAAGGCTCATTTGACGGGTGGAAAATTTTCGAGCCCGTCATCCCGAGGCCCTTGAAATCTTAAAGAGGGCAAGGGATCTATTCCAAAAATTGAGGGAGCGTACAGCAATGAATAAACAAACCATCAAAGATATCAATGTTAAAGGCAAAAAGGTCATTGTCCGCGTTGATTTTAACGTTCCACTGGACAAAAGCCTTAAAATCACCGATGACCGGCGCATTACCGAGGCTTTACCGACCATACAACACCTATTAAAGGAAGGCGCCGCTAAAGTTATCTTAATGAGCCATCTTGGACGGCCGGACGGTCAGGTGGTTGAGACGATGCGGCTCAACCCGGTTGCCGAACGTTTAACAAAGTTATTATCCGAAAAAGTTCTTAAACTTGATGAATGTGTTGGGGAAAAGGTCAAAGAAGCGGTCGCCAAGAGCCAAGAGCGAGTTGTATTATTAGAGAATTTAAGATTTCATAAAGAAGAAGAGAAAAATGATGAAAAATTCGCCAAAGAATTAGCTTCCCTGGCCGATATCTATGTTAATGACGCCTTTGGGACAGCCCACCGGGCGCATGCCTCTACCGCCGGCATCACGAAGTTTTTACCTTCCGTTGCCGGATTTTTAATTGATAAAGAAATCAAATTTTTAGGGAAGGCGGTTGAAAATCCGCAAAAGCCGTTTGTTGTCATTTTAGGCGGCGCGAAAGTCTCGGATAAGATCACGCTCATTGAAAATTTATTGGCCAGAGCGAATACTATTTTGATCGGTGGCGGTATGGCGTATACATTTTTAAAGTCCAAGGGGAAAAGTATAGGGAATTCCAAATTGGAGGCCGATAAAATCGAGGTCGCCAAAAGTCTTTTGGAAAAAGCCAAGGCCAGGAAGGTTGATATCGTTTTGTCCACGGATTTTGTGGTGGTCCAGGATTTTAATTCAACTAAGGGGATGAAAATTGTTCAAGATCAGATTGAAGACGGCTGGCAAGGCGTGGATATTGGTCCCGAAACTCGTAAAAAATTCAAGGAAGTTCTCTCGAAAGCCAAGACGATCATCTGGAACGGGCCCGTAGGTGTTTTTGAAAACGATGATTTCGCCCACGGAACCAAAGAGATTGCCGAATACATCGCTGGCTTAAAGGGTATTATCTCGATTATTGGGGGCGGGGATTCAGCCGCGGCGGTCAGTAAATTTAAATTGGACGATAAGATGACGCATATTTCCACCGGCGGCGGGGCGTCTTTGGAATATCTCGAGGGTAAAGTCCTCCCAGGAATTGCGGCGTTGAATGACAAAAAGTGACCCCAAAGGGGTCATCCTGAATCCCGCCAACGGTGGGATGAAGGATCTCTTCTATAGTGTAAATATGAATAGAAAAACGATCATTGTGGGTAATTGGAAGTTAAATCATACCTCCCTTGAGGCGATCAATTTAGTCAATGGTCTTAAAAGACAATTGTATGACGTGAATGATGTGGATATTGTGGTTTGTCCGGTTTTTACCGTTCTTTCCGAGATCCATGAACTTTTACTCGAATCGAATATCGCTTTGGGCGCGCAGGATCTTTTTTGGGAAGATTCCGGCGCTTTTACCGGTGAGGTTTCAGCTCCGATGCTCAAGGATGCCGGCGCTCAGTATGTGATTATCGGTCATTCCGAACGTCGCCAATTTTTCGGTGAGACCAACCAAACGGTCAATAAGAAAATTAAGGCAGCTTTAAGGTCGGGATTAACCCCGATTGTCTGCGTGGGTGAAAGTTTACAGGAAAGAGAAGCGGGGAAAACATTTGACGTAGTTGGTGGCCAGTGTGAAGAGTCTTTGACTGGTTTTAACGCTGAAGAAATGGCTAAAATGATCATTGCCTATGAACCTGTTTGGGCCATCGGTACAGGCAAAACAGCGACCTCGGCCCAAGCCCAGGAAGTTCATCAGTTTATCCGTAAAATTTTAATAAAGTTGTCGAATGAGAAGACGGCAGTGGGTATCCGCATCCAATATGGGGGAAGTGTCAAGCCTGAGAATATCGCCGAATTAATATCCCAGCCGGATATTGACGGCGCTTTAGTAGGAGGGGCGAGTCTTAAGGAAGACTCATTTGCCGCTATCGTTAAAAACAGTTCAAAATTGGTGATAAAATAAAATGTTTGGACTCATTATTTTTGTACACATTGCAATTTGTTTATTATTGGTAACGATCATCCTCATGCAATCCGGTCGCGGCGGGGGTTTAACCGAAGGATTTGCCGCGGCTGAATCGATGTTTGGCGCCAAGACAAACACGATGTTGGTCAAAGGGACTACGATCTTTGCCACGATTTTTCTGGTTACTTGTTTAAGTATGGCTTTTCTATCATCTCATCAGAATAAATCATTATTGGAAGGGCGCGTTTCTAAAGAGCAAAAGACAGCGGCTAAAAGCGTCGGTATCCCGGTTCCCGAAGAAGCGGCCGTCCCCGCCACCGGCGAAGCGGCAGCCAAAGCTAATCAAGAAGTATCCGAGTTAAAAGCAGCCGTTGTTAACGAGAAAACCAATACGGACCCAAAAGAGACGGCGGAGAATGCGCAAAAACAAAATACACCGGCTCCTCAACTACCCGAGCCCCAAAATCCAGCAAGCTCTCAATAATCCTGTAAGTCTAATCTTTCCCCTTAAATCATATCTATTTCTTTTTCTTTTTTTTGTTTCTATTCTTTCCCCTCTTTCCCCGGGGCAGGCTTTTGCCACCAGCGACAAATATGGGGGATATTTGGTTCGGGCCTCCACATCTGATCCGCGATCGTTTAATCCCATTATTGCCAAGGAAACATCCACGACCGCTATTACTAATCTGATTTTTGAAGGACTCACCACGACCAACGGCGTGACCACAGAAGTGGAACCTAATTTGGCTCAAAGCTGGGAGGTGACTGCCGATGGTTTGAGTTGGATTTTTCATCTGCGCCATGATGTAAAGTGGTTTGACGGCCGCTCTTTTAGCGCCGACGATGTTGTTTTTACCTTTCAAGATTTGATTTACAATGAAAAAATTCCATGCTCTTCGCGCGATTCCTTTACCATTGACGGCAAAATTTTTTTGGTAGAAAAAATAGATGATTTTACGGTGAAATTCACCTTGCCGGTTAAGTTTGCGCCGTTTTTAAGCGCCATGAACACGGAGATTCTTCCCCGGCACATTCTTAAACCCATCGTTGATCAGGACAAATTTAATTTCACCTGGGGAATTGATAGCCGACCGGAAGAGATCATCGGGACAGGCCCGTTTATGCTCAAAGAATACGCGCCCGGCGAACGGGTTGTTTTAGTCAGAAATCCGCACTATTGGAAGAAGTCAAAGACACAAGAAGCTTTACCGTATCTTGACCGCGTGGTTTTTTTGATCGTTCAAAGTGAAGACACGATGTTCTTGAAATTTTTAGATGGGGAATTGGACTATTGTTCTCTGAGGGGGATGGATTATCCGCTGTTGAAGCCGGAGGAAAAGAGAAGAAATTTTACTCTTTATGACGCTGGCCCGGATTTTGGAAGCAACTTTATCGTTTTTAATCTTAATACAGGAACGAATCCAAAGACCAATAACCCTTATGTTGATTCCAAAAAACTCGCGTGGTTTTCTAATATTAATTTCCGCCGGGCCGTGGCCCATGCGATTGATAAACAAAAGATTGTTGAAATCTTGATGAATGGGTTAGGTTACCCGCAAGATGCTGCCGAAAGTCCCAGCGCTGGATTTTTTTATAATCCTAATGTGGCAAAGTATGAATATGATTTGGCCAAGGCCCGCGAAATTTTAACCAAGGCGGGTTTTATTGACCGAAATGGTGATGGTATTATTGAAGACAGGCAAGGCAATAAAGTCGAGTTTAACTTTTATACCAATTCCGGAGCCAATGAACGGGTTCAGATCGCGGCCATTGTCCGTTCGGATTTGGAAAGGCTGGGGATGCAGGTTAATTTTTTGGCGCTGGAGTTTAATGTTTTGGTGGGAAAGCTGACTTCTAGTTATGATTGGGATGCTATCCTCATCGGTTTGACCGGTGGGATTGAGCCCCATTTTGGAAATAATGTCTGGCAGTCTCATGGCCAGCTTCACATGTGGCATCCAAAGCAGATAACTCCAGCGACGGCGTGGGAAAAGCGCATCGATGAGATTTTTGACGCGGGTGTCCAGGAATTAGACCCGGGAAAAAGAAAAGTTTTGTACGATGAATGGCAAGTGATCGCTTCCAAAGAATTACCTATGATGTACACGGTTTTGGGAGCGAATATCTTCGCCGTGCGTAATAAATTCGGTAACCTTAAACCCACCAGTTTCGGTGGGGCCTTTCATAATTTAGATGAGATTTACGTTTATAAGGAATTTCGATAAGTATGTTCACGTATATCATCCGTAGAATTCTTATTTCCATCCCGCTTTTATTCGGGATTTCGCTGCTCACTTTTGTTCTGATGCAGGCCACCCCAGGAAATTTTTTTGATACCCTTAAACTCGACCCGCAAGTTTCTCCGGAAACCATTGCCCGTTATGAGCGATTGTATCATCTCGACAAACCGATCTTGCAGCAATATTTTTATTGGTTAAAGAATCTTCTCCGGGGTGATTTGGGGTATTCCTTTTTCTATAATTGTCCGGTCGATGGAATAATTAAAAGTCGGCTTTTGAATACATTTATTTTGGCCTTCGCGGGTTTAATGGTTACCTGGACCTTAGCGATCCCTTTAGGGATTCTGGCGGCTCTTCATCGTAATAAATGGATTGACCGGCTGTTGTCATTTCTTTCGTTCTGTGGACTCTCTATGCCGAGTTTCTTTTTGGCGATGATCCTTTTGTTTTGGGCCAGCACGGCCGGGGCTTTGCCTTTAGGCGGTATTCACAGCGTGCAATATGAAAATCTTAATGGCTTTGAAAAGTTTATTGATCTTTTAAAACACCTGGTGATCCCGACGATAGCCATCTCTTTGGCTTCGGTCGCCAGTTTGATGAGGATCATGCGCGGGAATATGCTCGATGTCTTGCGCCAACAGTATATTTTAGCGGCGCGGGCTAAAGGCTTGCCTGAGCAGAAGATTGTCTACAAGCATGCGCTGCGCAATGCCATTAATCCGTTGATAACAATTTTTGGTTATCATCTTTCAGATCTGTTAAGCGGCGCGGCCTTGATTGAGATCATCTGCAATTGGCCGGGCATGGGATCTTTGATGTTAACGGCGGTGCGGGCCAAGGACGTGCATATGGTGATGGCGAATGTTCTTTTAAGCGGGATACTGTTACTGGTGGGAAATTTATTGGCGGATATCTTTTTGGCTTCAAGTGATCCGAGGATTCGTTATGACCACTGAGAAAAAATCCTTAAGTCAATTTCAGATAGCGTTAAAAAGATTTCAGCGAAATCGTTTGGCGATGGTCTGTGTCGTCATTTTGGCTTTGTTTTATTTTGGGGCAGTTTTTGCGGATTTCCTCTCTCCTTATTCTTTCCAAAATGAAGACCGGAGTTATTCCTATTGCCCGCCGATGAAAGTCCAATTCTTTGATGATCAGGGGAAGGCGCGCTGGCCGTATGTCCGGGGTTACTATTTTACCTTTGATGAGTTCCACAAAAGAATTTACACGATCGATAAGTTTAAAAAATATCCGATACAAATTTTTAATAAAGGAGATGAATATAAATTCCTTGGATTTATTCCTTGCCGTTATCATTTATTCGGCGTTGACCAGCCCGGACGCGTCCATCTGTGGGGAGCGGATGCCCGGGGTCGGGATCTATTATCTCGACTCTTTTTTGGGGCGAGGATTTCTTTGTCCATTGGTCTGATTGGCGTGACGATCTCATTTACTCTTGGGCTTTTGGTCGGAGGGATTTCCGGCTATTACGGTGGGAAATTGGATAATATCATCATGCGTCTTTGCGAGATGCTGATGATGGTCCCGGGATTTTATCTCATGCTGGCCTTGATGGTGATTATTCCACCCAGCTTTAATTCCCTGCAGAGGTATGTTGCGATTGTGGTAGTGCTTTCTTTTATTGGCTGGGCTTCTTTGGCGAGAGTCATTCGGGGGATGAGTATTTCTCTCCGGGAGCGAGAATATGTGTTAGCCGCTAAAGCCATTGGGGTCTCTGATTTCGCGATTGTCCTTCGTCACATTCTTCCGCATACGATATCTTATTCCATTGTCGCTGTCATGCTTTCAATTCCCGGTTATATTTTAGGCGAAGCTGCTTTAAGTTTGATTGGTTTAGGGATTCAGGATCCTATTCCCAGCTGGGGTAATCTGCTTTCGGATGCCATGGGGATTGTCCGTATTAAATTTGCGCCGTGGATTCTTTTACCGGGTTTATTTATTTTTATCACCGTTATCTGTTTTAATGTTGTCGGCGATGCCTTGCGGGATTATTTAGATCCGACCTTAAGGATCGAGAGGAAATAAATATGGATGAACTTTTGCACATAAAGGATTTGATCATAAAGATCAAGAGTGATGAGGGCTCGCGTGAATTGATCAAAGGCTTGAATTTAAAAGTTGGCAGCCAAAAAGTTGTCGCTTTGGTGGGCGGCTCTGGCAGTGGAAAAACGACTGCGGGGTTGGCGATTCTCAGGCTCTTATCAGACAGCATGGATGTTCAAGGCGGTGAGATTCTTTTCGAAGGAAAGGATTTATTGAAGGCCTCCATTGGCGATATGCGGCGGTTGCGGGGCAAAGATATCGCGATGGTGTTTCAGGAACCGTTGAGCGCTTTTAATCCGGTTTTTACCATTGGGGGTCAGATTAATGAGGTGTTAAAATATCATACGCGATTAAACCGCCGCCAATTGCAGGAGCGGCTTCATGAACTTTTGGAATTGGTGGGTTTGCCAGAACCCAAAAGGGTGCTGCGTTCTTATCCGCATCAATTAAGCGGTGGCATGCGCCAGAGGGCGATGATCGCCCAGGCCATCGTGGCCAACCCGAAACTTATTATTGCCGACGAACCGACCAGTAATTTGGATGTGACTTTGCAGGCCCAAATGATTGATTTATTCCGGAAGCTTAGGAATGATTTGAAGATTTCCATGGTGTTGATTACCCATGATCTGGGTATTGTCAGGGAATTGGCTGATGAGGTGGCGGTTTTATTTGACGGCCGGGTGGTTGAATGTGGACCGGCGAGAGAGGTGTTAAGTGAACCGCGGCATGCCTATACATCTGAGTTAACAAAAATATTGTAGACAAAGATATGCTCCTGGAAATAAAAAATCTAAAAAAATATTATCCCGTGAGAAAAGGGATGTTGCGCCGAACAACAGATTATGTGCGGGCGGTAGACAATATCTCGTTGACCATGACCCAGGGGGAAAATTTAAGTCTGGTGGGAGAATCCGGCTGCGGCAAGACCACCTTGGGAAGAATGATTTTAAAATTAATCCCGTCTGATGCCGGGCAGATTCTTTTTGATGGCCAGGATATTACCCGGTTATCTCCCCGAGCGATACGTCCGATGCGTAAAAATATGCAGATGGTTTTTCAAGATCCGTTCAGCAGTCTCGACCCCAGGTTTACTATTCAAAATATTTTAGCGGAGGCGATGATCTTTGATCGAAAAAGACGAGCCCGAGAGAAAAAAGAGAGGATGATTGAACTTTTGAAAGCGGTGAATCTTCCAGGAGATATCCGCATGCGTTATCCACATGAATTTAGCGGGGGCGAACGCCAGCGGATAGCCATCGCCCGGGCGCTGGCGGTCAACCCGAAGCTGCTTATCTTAGATGAGGCGATTTCCTCTTTGGATGTTTTGGTGCAGGAACAAATTATTCAATTGCTTTTAGACCTGCAGAAAAAATTTCAGATGACGTATCTTTTTATTTCGCATAATATGCGTGTTGTGAAGAGAATCAGTTCGAGGGTTGCGATTATGTATCAGGGAAAGATTGTGGAAGCCGCGCCGACGCCAGAGATCTTCCAGAATCCCCAGCACGTTTATACCATGGAATTATTGTCGGCGGCGCTGGAGTATAAAGCCGTCGCCAGGACAAGCCCGATTATACTTCGGAAAAATGCTCAACTTAATGATAAAGGCAATGGTCATTGGGTTCTAGATTAATTTTCAGGAGCGACGTATGATCGAAAAAATCTGGGAAAAAATAAGTTATCTGACGGGCCTGATCGCCATTGGCGTATTATTCGGGCTGGTGGTGTTTTCCGCGAACATTGAAATCAAAGATCTGGATCTTTGGCTGCATCTAAAGATGGGTGAGCTCATTGTGCACAATGGTTATGTCCCCTCCGTGGATATTCTTTCCTGTACGATTGCTAGTAAAGAATGGGTCAATCACGAATGGTTATTTCAGGTGATCGTTCATCTGATTTTTAGCCAAGGTGGCGCGGATGGGCTGATCACTATGCAGGTTTTGGTCGTTGTTTTTACGTTGCTGGTGTTGTTCTTTCTGGGGTACAACAGAGAGAAACAACTGGGTATCATTTTTATTTTGATCTTGGTCATGCTGGTCTATCGGACGCGGTTTACCATTCGCCCGGATCTTTTTAGTTTGTTATTTTTCGCGTTGTATATCCATATTTTGGCGCTGCACATTGATAAACGAAAGGCGGTTTACGCGTTATTCTTTATTCAGGTCTTATGGACGAACATGCATGGGTTTTTCTTTTTTGGCCCGGTAATTGTGCTGTTGGGGATCTGTTCGGAATTTATCAAGCGTCACGTGACATTACCTTGGGAGTGGAATCAGGCGGGGCGGTTGACGGACGATGAATATGCTCGGCTGAAGAGAATCTTTCTATTTGTCGTTTTGGCTACTTTGATCAATCCGTTAACGTTTAAAGGGGCCTGGTATCCTCTTGAAGTCCTGATGGATATTACCGGGAAGTCCGGGATATTTTTTCAGTATATTCAGGAATTACAGCCGCCGGTTCAATGGCACACTATTTTCTCTCCGGAATATTCGTTTTATAAAATTTTGATCCTGATCTCCTTTGTCAGTTTTATTTTTAACCGGAAGAAAATAGATATTGGGGATTTATTTATTTGGGTGATGTTTCTTTTGTTTTCCCTGATCGCCATCAGAAATCTTGTTTATTTTGCTTTTGCTGGGTATCTCGTCTGCATGACGAATTTCGGAAATGTTTCGCTTCAGCAGATTGCCCCGGTGGGATTCAAGGATAAGAAATTTCAGGATATAACCTCATTTTTCGCCAAGGTATTTTTGATTATCTGGATGCTGCAATTTGGTTTGGAATTATCCAATCGCGGTTATTTTGATTTCAATAAGATGGAGATGAAAAGTGAATTTGGCGGGATAACTCAGCGGAGTTATCCGGATAAGGCCGCCGATTTCTTGATCAAGAATAATATCAGGGGAAATTTCTTTAATGATTTTAATACGGGCGCATATTTAGTGGGACGGTGTTTTCCGAATATTAAGGTTTTCATTGATGGACGAACCGAAGTGTATGGGCCGGAATTCTTCAGTAATATTTATCGAAAAGCCTGGAAAGATGGCGATGAGGTTGTCCTGTCAAAGGCGATAAAGCAATTTAACTTAACCGGGGCGCTTTTAGATTCGGTGCATGTCCCTATCCCGGTACGGACCTTAAAATTTTTTTATCAGCAAAAAGATTGGGTTCCTGTTTATTTTGATTATGATGCCATTATTTTTTTGAAGGATATCCCAGAGAATAGAGACATGATCGAAAAGCGGCGGATCGATTTTTGCCAATATAATGTTAAGAAAATAGATTTAAGGAAATTGGGCGCTAGGCCCGTCATCCCCTATCAAAATATTAATCGAGCTTACACGCTGGAGACTTTGGGTTTTGATGATCAGGCTTTGGAAGAAGCCCAGGCGGCGCTCAAGGTTTCTCCTGGGTATGTGGATCCTTATAAAATTATCGGGAAGATTTATGGCAAGAGGGAGCAATATGCGCTTGCTTTTGAAAATTTTCGGATTGCCGCGATGATTATTCCGGGAGATATGGAGTCACGATTTAACCTGGCCTTGGCCTATGAAAAATTGGGGGACTATGAGGGGGCCGTTAAGCAATATACAATGATTACCCAGCGTGACCCCAACAATCCTAAAGGCCATTTCTTGTTATCTCGGACGTATATCCTCAACAAAAAATATAGGGAGGCTTTGGAAACTATAAAAAAAGCGCATCAATCCGCTCCTAAAGCCGGCCGGGAGTTATTGGAGCTGGGGGATCTCCTTTATAAAGCGAACGAATTTGAAACAGCCAAGGAAGTCTATGCGATGGCCTTGGAAACGAAAAAGGAAATGTCAGCTGCGCATAAAAAATTGGGGCTTAGTTATCAGTCTTTGGGGCTGGATGATTTAGCGAAGAAGGAATTTAAACTGAGCGAAGAAGTCGTGAACAAGGAAACCATGCCGACTAACGCGGTCCAATCAGGGAAGTAAGAATGGATTTCAGATGGAGACTCCGATGGATTTCAGATGGTGGGCGATTTGGGTACATCGTATCCATGGTAAAGGCTTTGGTCAAGTAATGATTCCAATCTGATGGGAGGTAAATTTAACACTCCTTCATCGACATCA
>Ga0247727_10001960_pt1 | contig 47737 bp, 38 predicted proteins | sample WisWelCaveWW1625_FD_202498 | JGI IMG/M metagenome (GOLD analysis project Ga0247727, IMG submission 202498) | Biofilm microbial communities from Wishing Well Cave, Virginia, United States - WW16-25 | ecosystem: Environmental > Aquatic > Deep subsurface > Groundwater > Cave microbial mat | place...
TATAGTGTAAATGCGCAGATTGAGGGTACCGTGCGCGTCAATGGAAATCCACCGCCATATCCCGTCAAGGTCATTGCCGCGAGTGTAGATTCTGGACTAGCGCGAACGTGGTCCGACTCAATCACAGGCGATTTCGTTATACCTGTTTCAGATAAAATACATAATTACTTCTTTGAGGTCGATGCTATACCGTTTGACTGGATGGTTGAAATGACCGTCGGTCATCCGGGTGACACCGGTATCGTTGTAAATATTGTGACACAAACCAACGTGCTTATCAATTGGGCGGACTCATGGAATATGCTTTCTGTACCTGTTATGGTGAGCGATAATCAGAAGACTTCGCTCTTCCCGCAGGCAATATCCAGCGCATTCAGCTACTCAGCGACAGGCTACCAATCACAAGACTTTCTCTTTAATGGCTTCGGATACTGGATGAAATTCAGCGGCAGTAATTCAGCATCAACCAATGGAACATACATCGCCCAGCAGATTATCCCTGTATCAACCGGATGGAATCTCATCGGTTCGATCACCGACAGCGTTCCAGCCAATACAATAGAAGCAAGTGGAACAACGATCCTCACAAATCCTTTTGGCTACAGCTCGACAGGATACTATGTGGCGACCTCGATACAACCCGGAAATGCGTACTGGATCAAAGTCACGCAGGATGGACAGCTTGTCTTGAAACAAACTCCAGCAATGAGCGCATCTCGTGTCGAAGCAGAAACAAGGAATGCAGTTCCACCTCGGCAATATCATGAGGGCTTCAACCAACTCATCGTCAGAGATGCATCCAGCAATGTGCGAACGCTGTTCTTCACCTCTCGTGCTGATCTCAACCTTGATAACTACGAATTGCCGCCTCCACCGCCGGCAGGCATCATGGATGTGCGGTTCGGCTCAAACCGAATGATGGAAGCACCAATGCGAGATATTGAGAAAGCTATTTCTCTTCTTGTCTCTTCTGCCGAATATCCATTGACGATTTCATGGAAGATTAAGGAAAAGAGTTCATTGGCAAAACTGCTCATCAGTGGTAAAGAAGTTTCCCTCGATAAAGATGATGTGACAAACATCGCACATCCCACATCACAAATCGAGCTCAGACTTCAATCGCAGAATAATGATCTGCCAACGGAGTTCGTACTGGATCAGAACTACCCGAATCCATTCAATCCTAACACAGTTATCAGATATCAGATACCACAGGTAGGGGCAATTCATAAAGAGCCCGTACAGTTGAATGTATACAACCTGTTAGGGCAAATGGTAGCAACATTGGTAGATGAAGTTCAAGAAGCAGGATATAAGTCCGTGGAATGGAATGCAAGTAACTATCCATCGGGTATATATTATTATAGACTCGTTGTCGGTGAATTCAACTCAACGAAGAAACTATTAATAATGAAATAACCCATCGCGATCCGTTAGCTTTTCAACAATTGCAGGCATGGAAGTCTTCTGTGCCTGCAATTTGCATTTTGTGGCTGGATTTATCAGATTATCACTTACAGTTCAAATGTTTTGTCATCCACCGAAAGGTGAACGTATGTATGTCGAGACCTCTGCCATAGAATCAAAAAAACAAGGTATTGTAACGCTCTCCAATTTCATAAGCGGAAAGCGTAACTCCTCACACGGAAAAGACACGTTACCTGTAACAAATCCTTCCATCGGAAGTGAGATTGCGTATGTACCTCTCTCGACAGCTCGTGATGTCGACGATGCGGTGCAATCAGCCAGAACAGCGTTTTCCGCATGGTCATCTACTCCTATCAAAGAACGGGCACAGGTTTTCTTCCGCTATAAGACATTAATGGAGAAGCACGCGCAAGAACTTGCCGCGTTGGTGCACGAAGAGAACGGCAAGATCGTGAGCGAGGCGATGGCAGAGGTTGAAAAGGCGATTGAAGTTACCGAGTTTGCTTGCTCAATGCCACAGCTTGTTGCCGGAGAAATTCTCGAAGTCAGCAAAGGCGTTGAGTGCCGCATCGATCGCTATCCTGTTGGAGTTGTTGTTTCGATTTCACCCTTTAATTTCCCGAACATGGTACCGAACTGGACCATACCGAATGCGCTCGTCCTCGGAAACACGATGATCCTTAAGCCTTCCGAACAAGTTCCACTAAGCTCCATGCGCATCGCCGAATTACTCAAAGAAGCTGGTCTGCCCGATGGCGTGTTCAACGTTGTGCATGGTTCGCAGGCAGTAGTTGAAGCACTGTGCGATCACCCTGGCATTGATGCTATAACGTTTGTCGGCTCAACGCGAGTTGCTAAGATCGTCTATCGGCGAGCGACGTCACATTTCAAGCGCGCATTATGTCTCGGCGGCGCAAAGAATCATCTCATCGTCCTCCCCGATGCACATGAAGCTATGGCTGCTTCAAATATTGCCGCATCGATGAGCGGTTGCGCTGGACAGCGCTGCATGGCTGCGTCAGCAATGGTGGCAGTCGGACAAGTCGATCACATTATCACAAAACTTTGTGAAGAAGCACGAAAAATTATTCCGGGGGAAAATCTTGGAGCGGTGATTTCCAAACAAGCCAAAGAACGTATCGAGCGATATATCACCGAAGCCGAGCGCGATGGTGCAAAAGTTCTTCTTGACGGACGCGGCGTAATTGTTGCGGGAAAAGAAAACGGCTATTATGTTGGGCCAACAGTAATCGATTTTGTTCGCCCTGAGATGAAGATCGCTCAGGAAGAAGTATTCGGTCCTGTCCTTGTCATCATGCGCGCGCAAACTGTCGATGAAGCATTGAAGATTGAGAACAGCTCTCCCTATGGCAACGCCGCTTCGGTCTTTACACAAAGCGGCGGTGCGGCACGATACGTTATTGAACGAGCACACGCCGGCATGATTGGCGTCAATATCGGTGTGCCTGTGCCGCGCGAGCCATTTTCGTTCGGCGGATGGAACGAGTCGAAGTTCGGTGCTGGGGACATCACAGGCAAAAGCTCAATTGAATTCTTCACAAAACCAAAGAAGACCACCATCAAATGGAATCCTGAATCACGCGCTAACTGGATGAGCTAAGAAAAAATCATATGCAAACAGATACACTTACAGCTGACAAAACATCTCAGAAGCACTTATCCATTCCCACAGTCAAGAATTTCATAGGTGGGAAATGGGTTGCCTCAACAAGCGGACGAACAGTTCCTAACATCAATCCCGCAAATACAGATGAGATTCTTTGCTACACACCATTATCGTCACGTGAAGAAGCAAGGGAGGCGATCCACGCTGCGAAAGAAGCATTCTCAAAATGGAAAGCAACGCCAGCGCCGGTACGCGGCAAGTTGATGTTCAACGCAATGAATCTTCTGCAAGAACGCATCGAAAATGTCGCCATCGCTTTGACGAAAGAAGAAGGAAAAATTCTTCGAGAATCGCGCGGTGAAATTCAACGTTCAATTAATATTATGGAATATGCGGCAGGCGAAGGGCGACGACTCAAAGGATCTACGATCCCCTCCGAGTTGCCGAATACATTTATCTATACCATTCGTCAGCCCGTTGGAGTATGCGGGCTCATCACGCCGTGGAATTTTCCCGTCGCCGTTCCGATCTGGAAACTCGCACCTGCGCTCGTTGCGGGGAACACTGTGGTGTTCAAGCCATCAACCTATACTCCATTAACCGCTGTAAAGATTGTTGAAATTTTTGAAGAGGCCGGATTCCCACCGGGTGTGGTAAACCTCGTGCATGGTGGTGGCAAAACAGTCGGTGACGAGATCGTGAACAATCCTAATATCAGCGCTATATCGTTCACAGGATCGAATGTTGTCGGTAATGCAATCTACACACAAGCTTCAAAACGAGGTATTCGTGTGCAATGTGAAATGGGCGGGAAGAATCCGCTCGTCGTTCTTGCAGATGCAGACCTTGCACTTGCTGTTGAAGGCGTTATTCAAGGAGGATTTGGATCAACCGGACAGCGTTGCACCGCCGCAAGCCGTGTTATCGTCGAGGCATCCATTGTTAAACAATTTACCGAGATGCTGCTCTCACGCATGCAAACAATCCGCATTGGAGATGGCATGGACGCGCAAACCGACATCGGTCCTTCTGTCGAAGAAAATCAGATGAACACGGTCCTCAAATACATTGACATCGGCAAATCAGAAGGCGCTCAACTCCTCTCTGGCGGTAAACGTATGATGGATGATCGGCATAAGCTGGGGTATTTCGTTGAGCCGACGCTTTTCAAGAATGTAACGATGAACATGAGAATTGCACAGGAGGAGATTTTCGGTCCCGTTGTCTCTATCTTAGAGGCGAAAGATTTTGATGAAGCAGTTGAACTTGCCAACGGCGTGAAGTATGGCCTTTCCGCTTCACTCTATTCACAAGACATGGCAACCATTATGAAATTTGCAGAGCTGGCTGAAGTCGGTAAAGTCCACATCAACACACCGACAATCGGCGGCGAGGCGCAAGCACCTTTCGGCGGCATCAAAGCAACCGGGATCGGACCGCGCGAATGCGGAAGTGAAGCGTTTGAATTTTATACAGAAATTAAAGTTGTCTATATAGATTATACTGGCAAGAAAAGAGAGACAAATATTTATTAAGCGGTTAGGGGTTTGTGGTTCGAGCTATGCTCTGAACTCAAATCTTAAACCTGTACCTCGAAACTTTTTATGAACAACATCGCCCAAAAACTTCCTCAAGACCAATACGAGAAAAACTTTTCTGAGCTACATCCGGCGTTCACTAAGAATCAGGCTACAACTGAAGCGAACCGCTGTCTCTATTGCTTCGACTCTCCGTGTATGAAGGCATGTCCGACACATATCGATATTTCCACATTCATCAAAAAAATTGCCACGGAAAACGTCAAGGGCTCTGCAAAAACAATTCTCGAATCCAATTGGATAGCGCTCACGTGTGCGAAAGCCTGCCCTGTCGACGTGTTGTGTGAGGGCGCATGCGTCTATAACGAGCGCGGCGAAAAGCCGATTGAGATCGGTCGCTTACAGCGTTATGCTATCGATTGGTATTTTGAGCACGGGATGCCAAAGTTATTTTCTTCCGCGCCAAAAAATGGAAAATCTGTCGGCATCATCGGTGCCGGACCTGCCGGACTTGCCTGCGCTGCCGAGCTTGCATTGATGGGCTATGATGTCACCATCTACGAAGGAAAATCTGTTCCTGGCGGGTTAGATACATGGGGTATCGCGCCATATAAGATGACGTATCACGACAGCATGAATGAAGTAAAGCTCGTCGAAAGTTTTGGCGTCAAAATTAGAACTGACGTGTGGGTTGGAAAGAATATTTCAACGGCTGACTTAGAGAAACATCATAACGCAGTTTTCATCAGTGTTGGACTTGGAATTTCACCAGACCTCAACATTCCCGGTGAAAATCTCAAAGGCGTACACGACGCGCTCGAATTCATCGAGAAAGTTACTACGCGCAAATGGAGCTCTGTCGATGTCGGGAAACGCGTTGCAGTCATCGGTGCAGGCAACACCGCCATCGATGCTGCTACGGAAGCAAAACGTCTCGGCGCTGAACAGGTAATGATTATCTACCGCCGAAGCGAAGAGGAAATGTCTGCCTACGACTTTGAATACGAGCTTGCAAAAAGCGACGGAATTATCTTTCACTTCCTCACAGCACCGAAACGTATCATCGGTAACGGCACGGTTGAAGCGTTGGAGTGTACACGCATGAAACTTGGCACTCCCGATGCAAAAGGTAAACGGTTACCATTGCCTATTTCCAATTCAGAATTTCATATCCCTGTCGATATGATTATCAAATCCATCGGACAGAAAGCGAACCAGAGCATACTATCGCAAGTCTCGAACTTGAAAACCGACAACGGCAAAATCGTCGTAAACGCCGAAACACACCAGACATCGAATCCAATGTATTTTGCCGGCGGCGATTGCATCAACGGCGGCAAGGAAGTTGTGAATGCTGCAGCAGATGGAAAACGCGCAGCGCATGGCATCGATAATTATATTTTTAAGAAAAGATAACACATGGTTGATCTCTCAATCAATTGCGGCGGCATCAAATCGCCAAACCCGTTCTGGCTCGCGTCGGCGCCGCCGTCCAACTCCGGATATCAGGTCTGCAAAGCATTCGAGCAGGGCTGGGGCGGAGCAGTCTGGAAAACAATCGGCGAGCCGGTGATGAACGTGTTCAATCGCTATGGCGCGATTGATTACAACGGGCAAAAGATCCTCGGGCTCAATAACATCGAGCTTATAAGTGATCGACCGATAGAAGTCAACCTCAAAGAAATTACAGAAACAAAAAAACTCTGGCCCAACCGCGCTGTCATTGTTTCTCTTATGGTCGAATCAAAACGCGACACATGGCACGACATCGTCAAGCGTACAATCGATACGGGCGCAGATGGTATCGAACTCAACTATGGTTGTCCGCATGGCATGAGTGAGCGCGGTATGGGCTCTGCGGTTGGGCAGGTGCCGGAATATTGCGCGATGATCACCGAGTGGGTGACGGAAGTTTCAACCATCCCCGTGCTCGTCAAGCTGACGCCCAACATCAGCGACATCCGCTTTCCTGCGCGAGCCGCTCGCAAAGGAAAAGCGCAAGGCATTTCGCTCATCAACACCATCAACAGTATCATGAGTATCGATCTCAATACGCTTGAATTGCTTCCCTCTGTTGCAGGAAAAGGTTCACACGGCGGTTACGCCGGTCCTGCTGTCAAGCCGATTGCGCTCAACATGGTTTCACAGGTTGCCATCGATCCAGAAGTGAATCTCCCTATCTCAGGCATCGGCGGCGTATCAACGTGGCGCGATGCGGTGGAGTTCATTCTTCTTGGATCGACAAGCGTGCAAGTCTGCACGGCTGTCATGCACTATGGCTTCCGCATCATCAATGATCTTGTGGAAGGCATGTCGAATTGGATGGAAGAAAAAGGATTCCGCACGATTGAAGATTTTAGAGGCAAGTCGCTGCAGTGTATTACCGACTTCGGCAATCTCAATCTTCTCGCTAAGACCATTGCACAGATAGATGAATCAAAGTGCATTCAGTGCAACTTGTGCTATATCGCCTGCGAGGACAGCGCGCACCAGTGCATCGACATGATACCACACAATGGCAAGAGCCAGCCAAAGGTCCGAGAATCTGATTGTGTCGGTTGTACACTTTGTTTCCTTGTCTGTCCTGTCGATAATTGCATTTCGATGGTACGCAAAGATGACGGCTCGGAAGCAATCACCTGGAACGAGCTGATGAAGAAGCTTCCACAACCGCTCACGTGGGAAACATTGCGGCAGTTTCAGAAGAAGCATGGAATTGAAATCCATTAATAACTAAATTGTAGAAGGAACGATTTTACTTTGATGTAAGTTTAAAGTAACGCAAGTCTTTTTCCATCAAACTATTAATTCACCAATACTATTCACAACTCTTGAAAGGAGTTATTTATGCCAATGTCAGAACGAGAACAATTCATCCAGACCTGGGAGCGTGAGTTCGGCACCACATTGAAAGTGCTGAAATCATATCCGACAAACAAACCAGATTTAAAGCCACACGGGAAATGTCCCGATGCAAAAGAACTTGCATGGCGCATCGTTACCGAAGAACCGGTGCTCGTCAACGGAGCAATCACCGGCAATTTCGATTTTATGAATATGCCGAAACCACCCGCGACATTCCAGGAAGTTATCACGACATACGAAACAAGCCATCGTGAACAGGTTGAGAAAGTGAAAAAGATGACCGACGCGGATTTCAATAAAATGAATAAATTCATGGTTGCTCCAAAGACCATGGGCGATATGCGAAGCGGGGATACGCTGTGGATGATGATGATGGATACCATTCATCATCGCGGACAATTTTCGATTTATCTCCGCATGGCTGATGGGAAGGTTCCATCGATCTACGGTCCGTCGGCAGACGAGCCCTGGATGTGAGAAAAGCTAGTTAGAGGTTACAGGTTGGGGGTTCGTATAGCGGATTTTTCTCAATACTCGAACCCCTAACCTCGAACCATCATAAAGAAACCCCTCACTAATAATCTTCAATTCTCTACAGGAGAGAAAACCCTATGTCTACCCTCATCAAAAGCGGACGCATCATCACTGCAGAACAAGATTACACTGCCGACATCTATATTGAACGCGACAAGATCACGACGATCGGATCGAGCCTTGCCATGAACACAGACCGCACGATCGATGCGAAAGGAAAATATGTCATCCCCGGCGGCATCGACGTGCACACGCACATGGATATGCCGTTCGGCGGCACGACATCGAGCGACGATTTCGAGACCGGAACGCGCGCTGCAGCATTCGGCGGCACGACTTGCCTTATCGATTTCGCCATTCAAACGAAAGGGCAAAAAATTCGTGAAGCGCTCGATATCTGGTGGAAGAAAGGGGAAAAGGCAACTGTCGATTACAGCCTGCACATGATAGTGACGGATTTACCCGAAGCACATCTCGAAGATTTGAACGAGATGGTGCGCGAAGGACTGACGAGCTTTAAATTGTTCATGGCATACCCCGGTGTGCTGATGGTGGATGATGCGACGATCTTCCGTGCGATGAGAAAGACTGCCGAGAACGGCGCGCTCGTTTGTATGCATGCCGAAAACGGCGGCGTCATCGATCTATTGGTACAAAAGGCACTAGCAGAAGGAAAGACAGCTCCCATTTATCACGCACTCACACGTCCGACGACGGCAGAAGGCGAAGCAGTGAACCGCGCCATTGCGCTTGCGCAGATGGCCGGTGCGCCGGTGTACATCGTTCATCTCTCTTCTGCAGATGCATTGGAGAAAGTAGCCGAAGCACGTGATCGCGGCATCCCGGCGTTCGCTGAAACGTGCCCGCAATACCTGCTGCTCTCGATTGAAGAATTAGAGCGTCCGAATTTTGAAGGCGCGAAGTATGTCTTCACGCCGCCCCTGCGCGAGAAATGGCATCAGGACAAATTGTGGGAAGGATTGAAGAAAAACACACTGCAAGTTGTTTCCACCGATCACTGTCCGTTCTGTTTCAAAGAACAAAAAGAGCTGGGTCGCGACAGTTTTGCAAAAATTCCGAACGGCGGTCCCGGTGTTGAAAATCGCTTACAGCTTCTTTTTCATCATGGTGTGAATCAGAAACGGATCACGCTCAATCGCTGGGTGGAAATCGTGTCTGCCGCGCCGGCGAAGATGTTCGGCTTGTACCCGCGCAAAGGGACGATAGCCATCGGCAGCGATGCGGATATTGTTATCTGGGATCCGAATACCGAGCATACGATCTCGGCAACAACGCACCACATGCGTGTCGATTACTCGATGTTCGAAGGCTTCAAAGTGAAAGGCAATGCAGAAACAGTTCTCTCCCGCGGCGAAGTCATCGTCGATAAAGACAAATGGCATGGTAAAGCCGGGCGTGGCAAGTTTATAAAGAGAGATGCATTCGCCGGGGCTTGGCGATAGAACATTCACAGCAGATTAATGAATAAAGGAATAATTCGCTAAGTACCTGTTTCATCCCTTCATCTGCTGTGAATAATGCTTCATACATTGATTTCTCTCTGGTGATTTAGTACATTATCCCATGAAACTCTCGGCTTACGTTGGCATTGGTCTGTTGTTCACGGGTACAATCTCTCTTGGCATGCTTGCACCGAGCGCACCGCAGGAGCACAAGACTACCGAACCGAAGGATACTGTCTACACATTTCACCACGACGTCTTGCCGTTGTTACAAGCAAATTGCAACCCGTGTCATTTCCCCGGCGGGAAGCTGTACGAGAAACTTCCCTTCGATGATTCTATGACTGTTGCTCACCTTGGCAAAAAACTCAACACACGACTGAAACAGAAAGAGCAGCAAGCGATTATTAATGGGTGGGTTGAGCGTTGAAGGGAGAGGAATAGCACATACATGGATATTGGTTGAACTCATACTAGATTAATTAACTTTTAGCCTTTCTCATAGGAGGTAGAATAATGAACCTTGAGCGCAAAATAGAAGATGTTGTTGAAACAATAAGAAACGCGCATGATAGTGGTAGATGCTGTTCATTGCTTATCGGTGCTGGCTGCTCTGTAAAAGCAGGTGTTCCTCTTGCTTCAGGCTTTGTCGATATTATTAAGAAAGACTATCCCCAAGCGTACAAAAGGGCACAAACAGAAGGCGCAAACAATACACCCACATATCCACAGTGCATGGGGCAACTCACAGTCAATGAGCGCCATGATTTGATTGCGAAGCATGTCGACAACGCTAAAATTAATTGGGCACATGTTTGTATCTCACTGCTGTTACAAAATGGATACGTCGACCGCGTACTCACGACAAACTTCGATTTACTCGTTGCAAAAGCATGTGCATTGATTCATGAGTTTCCGGCTACCTATGATTTCGCCACATCACAGCTACTTACAAGATCACGACTCCCAAAGAAAGCCGTGTTCTATCTTCACGGACAGCGTACGGGTTTCATTTTGATCAATACTACTGATGATTATGATCGACACACGGGGCTTCTGAAACCTGTCTTCGAAGATGCAGGAAGCGGAAGAGTATGGATTGTGGCTGGGTATAGCGGCGACAACGATCCGGTGTTCGGACATCTTGCAAACGTTCCACAGTTTGACAATGGATTATATTGGGTCTCCTACAAGGATAACGATCCCGGGCAACACGTCAAAGAAAAATTACTCTGCGGAGGTAAAGACGCTTTCTTAGTGAAGGGGTATGATGCCGATTCTTTCTTTGTTACATTGACGCAAAAGCTAGGGATATTTCCTCCCGATTTAGTTGCAAAGCCTTTTTCTCATCTCAGTCGCATCCTAAAAATCTTACCCTCGTTTCCGGTTCCAGAGCAAAGTGGAGAAACTGATGTATTAAAAACAGCCCGTACGTGGGTACAAGACGCCACAAAGAGATATGAAAAACCTAAAATGGATTTGGTAAAAATAGAACGATCATTTATGGAAGGTAAATATCAGGAGTTGCTTGCCCAAAAAATAGATAAGAAAAAATTATCTCCAGAGCTTACTGAAACAATTGCGTGGGCTAATATCATGAGAGGAAATGAGCTAGTCGACCTGGCAGAACGCGAGACCGGGGCTGAAGCTTATCGGCTCTTTGACGAAGCAGGCAAAAAATACGCTGCTGCCCTCAAGATCAAACCTGATATGCACGAAGCGCTCTACAACTTGGGAAATGTACTCTCCAATCAGGCAAAACTCAAGACCGGGGCTGAAGCTGATCGTCTCTTCACTCAAGCCTGTACAAAATATGAAGCGGCGCTCAAGATCAAACCGGATAAACACGAAGCACTCTATAACTATGGCAATGTACTCTCACGCCAAGCAAAGCTCAAGACCGGGGCTGAGGCAGACCGTCTCCTCACACAAGCGTGTATCAAATATGAAGCGGTGCTCAAGATCAAACCGGATTATGAAGTAGCACTCCACAATTTGGGCCATGCACTTTCCAACCAGGCAAAACTCAAGACTGGGGCTGAGGCAGACCGTCTTTTCGCACAAGCGTGTACTAAATACGAAGCGGTGCTCAAGATCAAACCGGACGACCACCAAACACTAAATAACTGGGGTATTGCACTCATGGACCAGTCAAAGCTCAAAACAGAGAATGATGCTAGGAAGCTTTATGTTTTGGCAAGAGAGAAGCTTGAGAATGCAGAAATGATTAGCCCCGGTTGCGCAGCATACAACCTTGCTTGTTTGACCTCTTTAATGAGAGAATATGAGAACTGTGAGAAATGGCTCAACAAAAGTTATGAACTGAGCAAGCTCCCAACACATGACCACATTATGAACGACAGCGATCTTGATAATGTCAGAAATCAAGAGTGGTTTAAAGAATTTGTGAAAAAGATATCGAAGACCTCTGAGAAATAAATAAATTTATGAGCAATTTGCACATCACCGGCATCCTCCCACCCATGATCACACCGTTCCGCGAGAATGGTGCAGTCGATTACAATGCGTTCACTCGCAACATCGAGCGGTGGAACAAGGAGCCGCTTGCGGGCTATCTCGTCCTCGGCTCCAACAGCGAGACGGCATATCTCAACGAAGAAGAAAAACTCAAGCTCATCGAGCTTACAGTCCAAACTGCTGCAAAAGGCAGAGTCGTTCTTGCAGGCACCGGGCTTGAGTCAACGCAAGCGACTATCAACCTCACGAACAAGGCAGCGAAACTCGGAGCCCATTCAGCGCTCGTTCTCACGCCGTCGTTTTACGGCGGGCAGATGAACGATGAGGCATTCATACGGCATTTCACTGCTGTCGCAGATGCGGCTGAGATTCCCGTCCTCATCTACAACGTTCCTAAATTTACACACCTCAATATCTCAGTGAATGCAGTACGGGTATTGAGCCAACATTCTAACATCATCGGGATGAAAGACAGCGCGGGGGATGTTGCTCAGCTTGAAGCATTTAAGGGCGTCGTGCCGGAAGAGTTCAATCTCATCGTGGGGAGCGCATCTGTATTATTTTCGGCATTATCGTTAGGCATTCGCGCAGGCATTCTCGCGCTCGCCAATTGCGCGCCAAACAAATGTGCCGAGATTCAACGGCTGTACGACGCGGGCAAACATGAGCACGCGCAAGTGCTTCAGTCAAGAATGATTCCTGTGAACAAAATGGTGACAGATACATACGGCGTCGCAGGACTCAAACACGCCTGCACGCTCATGGGCTATGAAGGCGGGTACGTGCGTAGTCCGTTGACACCGTTGAAGAACGACGACAAACAATCCATCCGTACTATACTTATCGATGCCGGATTTGCCGTACGTCAGTAAAGGACACAGTAACAGTTGAAGACCTTGCTCACACGACATTCCTCGTTAGAAGAGATTTCACCTGTTGAGCGCTGGTTTCCCCTATCGCTCAAGCTCGCTCTTTACTTCTGGCTCACCTACTTCTTCTACCAAGCCGCAACGACATTTTATGAGTACCAGCCGGGACAACACTGGCCGTTTCTGTTGAGTATCTTCAGAACGTTCACGTTTCTGCCACTTCATGAAGGCGGGCATTTTCTCTTTATGTTCTTCGGGAGAACTCTGCACATCCTCGGCGGATCGTTTTGGCAAATCATGTTCATGGTACTGTGGTTTATCATTGCGCTGAGACAGAAATCGCACGTTGCACCGTTTGCGCTCTTCTGGGTCGGCGAGAACATGATGGATGTGAGTCTCTACATGCGCGATGCGCCACGCCGCTGGCTGCCGCTCCTCGGCGGGCATAAAGCAGGGCACGACTGGTATAACCTGTTCACTGATTGGAATATGATGGACTCCGCCGAAACATTTGCCGATGTGTTCTACTTCGGAGGATTCATCATCAGCGCCGGTGCGATTGCTGCAGGGGTGTATCTTGCCATTCAATCGTTTTTCAAACAGCCAACGCCGCAAGTTGCTCTAAATACCGATGTGTCCGCGTCGCCGCTTGATGAATCGTTAGATAGCATCATCGAGAAGACGAAGAAGCCATTGCTGTAATCTTCATGCATGAATCAATTGACCTTGCCTGAGATTTTTTCTATTTTATCACCATAATTTCGCCTCGTTATTCTGAACGCCCGCCTGCCAAAGCGAAGCGGCGGGCAGGAAGTAAACAATTTGCCATAAGGAGAACAGCCATGTTGTGCATGATGATATTATTGTTATTTGCAAGCCTGAGTGTTTTTTCTCAAACTCGCCCTGTCCACACATACTCCATCGTTGCGAGAGACTCTGTAACAGGTGAACTCGGCGTTGCAGTGCAATCGCATTGGTTCTCTGTCGGACCGCTCGTACCGTGGGCGGAGGCAGGCATCGGAGCAGTGGCAACACAATCCTTTGTTGATCCTGCGTATGGTCCGCTGGGACTTGAATTGATGCGCTCCGGCAAAACTGCACGCCAGTCGCTCGATGGCTTGCTTGCTGCGGATGCGGGCAAAGACGTGCGACAGGTTGCCATGGTCGATGTGAAAGGTAATGTTGCTGCACACACGGGAGCGAAGTGTATTCCCGCCGCAGGGCACATCGAAGGCGAGCAGTTCACCGTCGAAGCGAATCTTATGCTCAATGATAAAGTCTGGCCCGCAATGGCAAAAGCATATCGCGAAACCAAAGGTGATCTTGCAGATCGTATGCTTGCGGCACTCGATGCTGCTCAAGCTGTTGGCGGCGACATCCGAGGAAAACAATCTGCGGCAATCCTCATCGTCAGCGGCAAACCGACAGGCAAACCGTGGGTCGACCGTATCATGGATTTGCGCGTCGAAGATTCACACGAACCTTTGAAGGAACTCCGCAGGCTCGTCAACGTCCATCGTGCATACCAGCGTATGAATAATGGTGATCTCGCTGTCGAAAAGAACGATGTCGAAGGCGCGCTACGAGAATACGGCGCAGCCGAGAAGATGATGCCAGATAATCTCGAAATGAAATACTGGCACGCCATCGCACTCGTCAATGTTGGAAGGCTGGATGAATCGCTCCCGATCTTCAAAGAAGTCTTCGCGGCAGATCCGAATTGGCTTGAGCTCACACCGCGTCTGCCGAAGATCGAACTGCTCAAAACCGATGACGCCGGATTGAAAAAAATACTTTCTGTTGCTCCAATAAAAAAATAATCCAACGCTCTCGCTATGAAGAACTCCGCAATGCGTGCAACGATGATCTTCGTCGTAGTTCTGACGACACTGCATCTCATTGGCGCATTTGCACCTAACATTTTTACGTGGGGTGTTCATTTTCTCGGCTTCCTGCCGAAGAGCATGCTTCTCCTCTATGTGTTTCTCATCGTTGTGGGATGCGCCTACATCTTCAAGGGGAGCGGAGAACAACATGTAATACGGATTTCTCAATTATTTGCGCTAAAACCGGCAACATTTCTCGTTATCACCTGCATCATGTTTGTTGTTTGTGCCGTGTTGTTGAGGGTAGAGGTGCCTCTTCTGGGCGATAGTTTTATCGCTGTGAAGATTTTCTCCAAATCGATTCAAGGCGCACAGATTCTTCCACCTTCACATCAGTCGCTGGCACTCCACTACTTCTACCTTTTCTTGAAATTGTCGGGTACATTTAATTACCCAGAGATGATGAATGCATTTCTCATTGGCGAATTACTTCTGGGCATAGGATTTATTGTGATTGTTTATTTCACAACGAAAAACATTTTTGAGAATCCAACATATCGATGCTTGTCGTTCTTGCTGCTCATGGTACTTCCGTACATGGAGTTATTCTTCGGCTATGTCGAGCTGTATGCTGTTATTCTCTTTCTGCTTTCGATGTATGTGCTTGTCACGACATTGTATCTTCAGGATAAAATTCCATTTGCTGTCACACCGGTTGTGTTCACACTACTTTTGTTATCGCATTATCTCAATGCACTCTTACTGCCTTCACTCTTTTACCTTGGATTTCTTGAATACCGGCGCCGTCGATGGAAACATATCGGTATCAGCGTAGCTGTTCTTGCCATCCTTGTCATCGTCGGATTAACACTGATGAATTTCAACATCGAGAAACTCATTCCGCCGAATCGAGGGGTTCCATTATTAACCATCGCACCGAGTGAGAGCCAATTTCAGGCATACACGCTTTTTTCTCCCTATCATTTTAGCGATCTGTTGAACCTGGCAGTGTTACTCAGTCCCTCTGCGTTATTTATGTTAGTCATGACATTTACACGTCATAGATCGGTGCTGTTGAGCTCCCCTACTTCACGGTTTTTCATGATCACATCAGCGCCAATCGTTGTCTTTGTTCTGGCAGCACGATTTGATATTCCCATGGCTCAGGATTGGGACGTACCGGCTTCATATGCGTATCTTCTCACACTCTACGCGCTCCTCGTGGCTGGAAGCTGGATGGCTGAACATCATATAAAAATTCTCGGCACAGTTGTTCTGATGACGTTTCTCAATTCACTCGTGTGGTTCCTGTTAAATTCTACCGTCGAGCCGAATCTCGACAGGGTACAACAATTCATCGACAAGCGCATTTCTTCGCACGACGGTATCTATCAATCAACACATCATGTGGGCGAGTATTTTCTTCATGTGAACGATAAGGAGCGCTTAATACAAACATATGAGCGCTTTATTGCGGTGTATCCGACCGACAAACGAGGATATTCGAACTATACACTGTACCTCATGCAATTTGGTAAATCGCTGGATGCTACAATAATCAGTATTTTTGATAGCTGGCTCGCTCTCGATTCAACAAACAGCGACGCTCGAATACAGTATGCAAATTTCTATCTCGATATAGGAAATCGCTCGTACCGCGAAGGCTTATTTCATGAAGCCATCGATCACTATGCAAAGGCAATTGCGCTTACCCCGAATTTTCCCGATGCGTATAACGGGCTTGGCGTAGCGTATCGGAACATCGGCAATCTGGATAGCGCGCGGCTTTGCTACCAAAAAACCATTGAGCTCGATTCTGCGAGCGTCTACGGATATATCAACCTTGGCAACTTATACGATGATGCCGGCAATGTGGAACTGGCGATTGCCTCATATGAGAAAGCTCTCGAGCTCGAACCGAATGCTCCGCAACTGCATTTTAATATCGGGGTTACCCATTACAAACAAGGCAACATTGAAAAAGCCGTCGAGTCCCTTCAGCAAGCAGCACGTTTAGGAGACACCGATGCACAGGCATTTCTCCGCGAGCATAACGAGACATGGTAAGTTGACATGAACATCGATAATTCATCGAAACCGTTTGCACTCTTGCCACTGTTATTCGTGTGCGTGCTTGGGGCTTTTCAAATTGTTGGATATGTATTTCCGAGCAATCTCAATTGGGGCTTTAATTTCTTGGGCTTCTTACCGGTACAGTATATCATCCTTTATACAGGATGCATTATTCTTATCCTCGTGTATGCAGTCAAGGGCAAGCCCGACCACATACTGCAAACGACAGTAAAATATTTTGAACAGCGACCGTTCATGTTACTGTTGATTGCAATCATATGCTTTATCTTCTTTGCAATACTGTTACGTGTGCGTATCCCATTGTTAGGCGACGGGTTTTATCTTGTACGAAATTACGTTGAAGCATTTCGCGGCATTGCCCCATTGTACCATCGCGACGAACCGTTGGCAACTGTGTATTATTCCATATTTATCAATGCATTGAATGCTAATACCTATCAAAAATTTCTCGATGCATTCCTCACCGCCGATATACTCTTAGGGGTTGGGTTTATAATTAATGTCTTCATTATGACGAGAACGCTGTTTACAGACAATGCTATTCGTTTTCTCGGCATATGTCTCATATGCTTATCGCCCTTTATACAGTTGTTTTGCGGCTATGTTGAAACCTATGCCGCAGTCTTATACGCATTTTCACTGTATGCCGTCGTTGTTGTGCGCTACCTTGATCGAAAGATGTCATTCTCGGTTATTCCACCTCTCTTCTTGATTGTAACGCTTGTCCATTATCTATCGCTGCTCTTGCTGCCGTCGTTAGTTCTGCTGACGTATTGGGAATGGAAACAACACCGCATAAAAAACATCACCATGGGATATGGAGTAGCTGTCGCGATCGCCATGATCGTGTTACTACAAGTTAATTTTGAGATGGAAAATTATTTTTCTTTCGTGCCTTACAGCCATTTTCTTTCGATGTTTCAGCCACAGGATATATTGGAGCAACAGTCTCAGGCATATACGTTGTTCTCAGTATTTCATTTCATAGATATTGCGAATGCTCTGCTGTTATTATGCCCGACAGCCTGTATTCTCATATTCATAACCTATAAGACTTCATCCACATCGATGTTTCACCACAAGATTGGAAAATTTTTCCTGAGCGCACTCGTGCCGGCTGCGATATTTTTTAGTCTCGTCAAATTCGATCTCGGTGCCGCGAGAGATTGGGATGTACTTGCTCCGTATGCTTTCCTGCTCACGGTTGGTGCGATGTGGTGGTACTTCCAATATGTTTCACCAAAGACTTTTAAGCCAATCATCATTATTATATTAATAACGTCATTGCATTCAGTGGGGTTCATTGTTCTTAATGCTACCGAAGAACCTGCAATCCGAAGATACGTTTCATTGTTCGACGATCGTACGTTATCACAGGTCGGTTATTACAATGGCACATTGTTTCTCTCTCAGTATTACCACGTGGTAAAAAATCCTGATGAGCCAATCACTCTCTGGCGTAAGTATATCGGGACATTCCCCAATGATCCTCGCGGGTATAAGAATGTCATCAACAATTATCAGCGTCAGGGAAATGCGCCTCTCCCTGCAATCATGAATATCTACGACGAATGGCAACATCATAACCCCAATGATTCAACGATGAAACAAGACTATGTCTCCTTCTGCCTCGGTGCTGGCAACGAGGCGTTTGCCAAGGGGAATTTTGACGAAGCTACTTTGTGTTATCAAAAAATTATCGTACTCGACGCCCAGAACACGAAGGCATACAATAACCTCGGCAGCGTCTTCGCACAACAAGGAAATTACCGTCTTGCAGCAGACATGTTCCGCAGAGCGATTGCATTGGATTCGAATTATTCTGACCCATATTATAACCTTGGCAATACTTTCATCGACCAAGGGAAGCGACAGGATGGGTTGAATCTCATTAAAAACGCAGCTCAATTAGGCAATATTCAAGCGCAACAAGACCTCAAACAACAAGGTATTGCCTGGTAATAATGTTTAGAAGATGTTTTTTTGTATATTGCCCCTCGATTTTTAGAATGAGAAACCAATAACTATCTCGCTTATGCTATGAGTGCCACAAAAATAATTACAGGAGTTATCGTCGTTCTTGCTATCAGCTTCATCGTCATTTCGATGCGAACATGCCGAACACGAGGAGAAATTGACGCAACGGCGACGGGGGACGTGTTGATGAGTTACGTGAAGGGCATTGAAGGAAACTCACCAGTCGGCCGCCGCCAGTATATTACGAACAAGCTTAAAGAGTTCGACGTGCCGTTTTCTGTCATGCAGTTCGATACGATTCTCATGCGAAGCAATGGCCGCAATGACACGTTGCACGGGGAAAATATTATCGTGACCATGGGAGTTGGAGATAATAAGATCGTTGTCGGGGCACACTGCGATGCTGTTCCTCAATCACCGGGCGCAAACGATAACGGCGGCGGCGTGGCGGTCGTGTTGGAATTGGTCCGCTCTCTTAGGGGCACGAGCTTTAATAATAGCATAGATTTTTGCTTCTTTGATCAGGAAGAAAACGGACTGATCGGTTCAGCAGTCTATGTCAGGCTCCGCAATCCATCACTCAAGCATCTTGCAATGATTAACCTCGACGTAGAAGGTACTGGAGAAGAAATCTACGTCGGACCAGTAGGTGAAGGTGATGATGACCTTATCATGAAGTATATTCATGAGGCACGTGACAAAACAAAATACATATATCAGGAAAGCGCGTATTATCCCGACTCTGATCATGAATCGTTTGGGCATGCTAAATTAGAAAATATCTCTATCTCTGTTGTTCCAAAAGGTGACGCTGAAAAACTCGCTAAGTGGGTACAGTCAGGATTCAAAGGGTTTGAGAAGCCGGAGGATACTCCTGAAGTGCTCAAGGTCATGCACTCGCCGCGCGATAGCTCGACGTATGTATTTCCCGAAGCGCTCAATATGTCATACGTTTTTACAAAAACCACTTTACTTCTTCTTGATGAGGGAGAACAATAATCATGAACACACCGCAATCCGAGTTAGTTGAAATCGATCTGAGCGACATACAACACAGTCCGCTCATCAACGAAGACATCGCACCGACAAAAGTTTCCCAGCGCACGTGGGGAACATACAACATTGCCGCACTCTGGATAGGGATGTCGGTCTGCATTCCGACGTACATGCTCGCCAGTGGACTCATCGCCGGTGGGATGAATTGGTGGCAGGCGATTTTTACCATCGCGCTCGGCAACTTCATCGTCCTCGTCCCGATGATCTTGAACGCACACGCCGGAACGAAGTATGGCATCCCCTTCCCTGTGCTTGCACGCGCATCGTTCGGAACGCTTGGCTCAAATGTGCCTGCACTTCTTCGTGCCATCGTTGCGTGCGGTTGGTTCGGCATTCAGACATGGATCGGCGGTCAGGCAATTAATGCGATGCTTGTCGTGTTGATCCCTTCGTGGCAAACGTTCGGCACGGGACCGTGGATAAGTTTCGCCATTTTCTGGTTGATGAATGTTTATTTTATCATTAAGGGGACGGAATCGATTCGTTGGCTTGAATCGCTTGCGGCGCCATTCTTGATTGTCGTTGGATTAGGATTGCTCATCTGGGCGTACGTTCGCGGCGGCGGGTGGGGACCCATTCTCTCGCAGCCGAGCAAGTTTCAATCCGGTGCTGAATTCTGGAAATTTTTCGTTCCATCGTTGACGGGGATGGTCGGGTTCTGGGCGACACTCTCATTGAACATTCCTGATTTCTCCCGCTATGCAAAAAGCCAGCGCGCGCAGATGCTCGGCCAGGCAATCGGCTTGCCGCCGACCATGACACTCTACTCGTTCATCGGCGTCGCAGTAACGTCGGCGACGATTGTTATCTTTGGAGAAGCGATCTGGGACCCTGTTGCCCTGCTTGCGAAATTCGATAACCCGTTCATTATCATTCTTTCGATGATCTCCCTGCTGATCGCAACCCTCACGACTAACATCGCGGCAAATGTCGTCTCGCCTGCAAACGATCTGGCAAATCTGATGCCGAAGAAGATCAGCTTCAAGACCGGCGGACTCATCACCGCTGTCATCGGCATCGTAATGATGCCATGGAAGCTTCTCTCGGATTTCGGCACGTACATTTTCGGCTGGCTCATCGGTTACTCGAGCTTTCTCGGTCCCATAGCCGGCGTGTTGATTGCCGATTATTTCGTTGTCCGCAAGAAACAATTGAGCGTGAAAGACCTTTACATCCGCAACGGCGTGTACGAGTTCACCAACGGTTTCAATTTCAAAGCAATAGTCGCTCTTGCCGCCGGAGTCGTCGTCGCACTGATCGGACTGTTCATAGACGACCTGCGCTGGCTGTACGACTACGCCTGGTTCGTAGGGTTTGCTGTGGCGTTCGGAGTATATGTGGTGGTGATGAGAAGGAAGTAAGTCACTTGTTATGAAACTAATTGTAAGAATGATTTGTATCGGTAATTTCAATAATACCAATAATCCCAAGTGAATCTGCACCACGCTCTCCAAAAATACTTCGGCTACAGTTCTTTCCACCCCTTGCAAGAAGAAATCATTACAGACATTCTTGCAAAGAAAGATGTGTTTGCCTTGATGCCAACCGGTGGTGGAAAATCGTTGTGCTTTCAACTGCCTTCGTTGCTCGAAGAGGGAATAACTGTTGTCATCTCGCCGCTTATTGCACTGATGAAAGACCAAGTGGATAGTTTGAATCACAATGGAATACCTGCTGCATTTATTAATAGCAGTTTGCAATTTGATGAGATACAAAAGGTTCAAAAAGAATTGTTACGAAATAAAATCAAACTGCTTTACGTGGCGCCGGAGCGCATTATGCTTCCCAACTTCATCCCGTTTCTGCAAAAGTTGAACATAGAACTTTTTGCAATTGATGAAGCGCATTGTATTTCTGAATGGGGACACGATTTTCGACCGGAGTATCGTCGGTTAATAACATTACGTACAACATTCCCCACTGTACCCATCGCTGCTTTTACTGCAACTGCAATTCCCGAAGTACAAAAAGATATAATTTCCCAACTACATTTGCATTCATCCCAACCGTATGTGGCAAGCTTCAATCGAAAAAACTTGTTTTACAAAATTCTACCTAAAATGAGTGCGAAAGAATCATATAAACAACTGATAACGATTCTTCATCAGCACAAAAACGAATCGGGAATCATTTACTGTTTTAGCAGAGATGCAACAGAAAAACTTGCCTCAAAACTTCAAGACGATGGTTTTCGAGCTCTTCCCTACCACGCTGGACTCGATGCAGAAACGAGAACATTACACCAAGAAAAGTTTATTCGTGAGGATGTGGAAATTATTGTCGCTACGATTGCATTCGGAATGGGAATTAACAAATCAAATGTTCGGCTCGTTATTCATTACAACTTGCCGAAAAGTTTAGAAAGTTATTACCAAGAAACCGGACGTGCCGGTCGCGATGGACTTCCCAGCGAATGCATTTTGTTTTACAGTTACAGCGACAAAATCAAAATTGAACATTTTGTTGATGAAAAAGAAGATGCGCGCGAAAGGGAAATTGCGAGAAACAAGCTCCAAGAGATAATCAACTTTTGTGAATCGAAAGAATGCAGAAGAAAATTGCTGCTCGAATATTTCGGCGAACATTTCGATGAGATAAATTGCGTATCGTGCGACAACTGCCTTGCACCAAAGGAAACGTTTGATGGAACAACGGTTGCGCAAAAAATCTTATCGTGCGTTGCCAGAATAGAAGAACGCTTCGGCACGCAATATGTCGTGGATGTTTTGCGCGGTTCAGAAAGTCAAAGAATCCTCAGCAACAAACATAATGTACTGTCAACATACGGAATCGGAAAAGAATATTCTTCTAAACAATGGTTAAAATTTATTCGAGAGTTAGTGCAATTAGGATTTCTTGACAGAGAAGAACAATACTCAGTTCTCAAACTAAACGATAAAAGTCGGGATATTTTATTTCGACAAGATAAAGTAATGTTGACTAAGCCAATGAAGGAAGAAATTCTTGTTCAGATCGCTGCAACAACTGACGAACATTTCGAAGCGCAACTGTTCGAACTACTTCGCGCTCTTCGTAAGCAACTTGCTGATTCGGAACGCGTTCCACCCTACGTCATCTTTCACGACACAACGCTCAAAGAAATGGCAACTGTTCTTCCAACAGACGAATTGCATTTACAAACCATCACCGGGATCGGCGAACGAAAACTGAAAAAATATGGAAAGCAATTTCTTGATTTGATAAAAGATTACGTTAGTAAAAAAGATAAACTATCACTCTCTCTTGAAAATAAATCTCCAAATAATGCAACAACCTCGAAAACTTATTCCGTTGATGAAGTTAGAAAATCGCTTCCTCGTGCATATGAGAAATGGACTGAAGATGACGTTAAAAAGTTAATTGCAGAATATCGTTTAGGACGATCTACAATTGAATTAGCAAAAGCATTTGGCCGAAATAAAGGAGCAATTGCTTCACGACTTAAAAAACTCGGACTCATTTCGTGATTCAATGCTCAGTAATTGAACATTAATTTGGCTACACAACCTATCCATAACACGTAGTAATTAATCACAATAATCCCAAGTGAATATCCTTTCCCACATCCGCGTCCTCGACCTCACCCGTATCCTCTCGGGTCCTTTCTGCACAATGAAGTTAGGCGATATGGGCGCCGAGGTCGTCAAGATCGAGCAGCCGGGCACAGGCGATGAGACACGCAGATGGGGACCGCCGTTCATCAAGGGTGAAAGCGCATACTTCCTCAGCGTCAATCGCAATAAGAAAAGCGTCACACTCGATCTCAAATCGAAAGATGGAAAAGCAATTCTCACGAAGCTCATCAGGCGCAGTGATGTTCTTGTTGAGAACTTCCGCGCGGGCGTGATGGAAAGTCTTGGATTTAGTTATACAAAAGTAAAAAAGATTAATCCGAAGATCATTTACTGTTCGATCTCCGGTTACGGACAAACCAGCAGCCGCAGTCATAAACCGAGTTACGACCTCATCGTACAGGGCGAATCGGGGCTCATGGACGCAACAGGATTCCCCGACAGACAGCCGACGAAAGCCGGCATCTCTCTCGCCGATGTAAACGCAGGCAACATTGCATTCGAAGGCATTCTCCTCGCACTGCTTCAGCAAGAACGTACGGGCAAAGGACAGCACATCGATATCAGTCTGCTGGATTCGTTGATGTCGTTATTTGCTTACCAATCGCAGATCGCGCTTTCTACGAACAATACGGTTACGCGCAAAGGCAACCGCCACCCCACCATCACGCCGTACGAAACATATCAAACGAAGGATGGTTATATCAATGTCGCAGCAGCAAGCGAAGCTGCGTGGAAAAGTTTTTGTTCAGCCATCAAACATCCTGAACTTGTTTTCGATAAGCGTTTTTTCACGAATGCCAAGCGCGTAATGAACCGACAAGAACTTGAGCACATCCTCGTTCCCATCATAAAACGAAAACGTAGCGGTGAATGGCTGCGGTTGTTTGCAAAAGCAGATGTGCCCGCAGGAAAAATCAATTCGGTGCAAGAAGCATTGGCGCTTACGACAATGCGAGAACGGAACATGATCGTATCAATCAAACATCGAACTGCGGGAAAACTCACGATGGTGGGAAACCCCATCAAGCTTTCTGCCTCTGCGCAAATGCTTCCTCCGCCGCTGCTCGGGGAACATTCAGGAGAAGTCCTGCAACGCCTTGGCTACTCTGCTGCCGACATCAAGCGGCTGCGAACGTCAAGCATCATCTGAGACGTGCCTTCATCGTTGTTGCAGATCAGACGATAATCCTCTATATTCCTCTTACCTATGAATCAAAAAATCTTCGTCGCAGTAGCGGGCAACATCGGCTCTGGAAAATCGTCGCTCACACGGATGCTCAGCGAGCATTACGGCTGGAAATCATTCTACGAATCGGTCGAGGACAATCCTTACCTCGCCGATTTCTACAAGGATATGGAGCGGTGGGCGTTCAATCTTCAGGTCTATTTTCTTTCGAAGCGCTTCAACGATCATAAACGCATCGTAGAGGGATCGGAAAGCGTTATTCAGGATCGCTCGATTTATGAAGACGCAGAAATCTTCGCAAGAAACCTCTTCTTGATTGAAAAAATGAATAAGCGGGATTATACAAACTATGTGGAATTGTACAAAGTCATGATGCAATATCTGAAACCGCCCGATCTGCTGATCTATCTTGATGCGCGCATCGAAACACTGCTCAAACAAATAGCCCGGCGCGGACGCGCGTACGAGCAAAGTATTCCGCACTCATACCTCGAGCAACTCAGCGCGCATTACAAGGACTGGATTGGCAGCTACAAACTCGGCCCGTTGTTAATTATCCCGTCAGACGAGGTTGACTTTGTTCACGAGCGCGGGGATTTCAACCGCATGTTGCTGCTCATTCAGGGAAAGTTGATGGACATTGGGTACGATTCTGAGGGTAGTAGGAGCGATTCTCCGCCTTTGGCGGTCGACAACTCTACTCGTTGAGGATCTTCGACCTGAATCACTCCTATTGATTCTACTCTACAACCAGGCGGCGCGAATATTCCTTCAGATTTCCCAGCAATCCTTTGGCGGCATTGATCTGTATGTCTCCTGTGAGCGATGCTTCGATGCGGCCCTGTTCGCCTTTATAGCGACTCATTATTTCCATCGTGAGCGCACGAATTACTTCGCCCTTGTTCCGATCAATCCCTTTGTTTTTTTCAGCCGCTAATTGTGTCTTCAAACGATCAACTATTTCTTTTACGGACGATGAATATCTTGACTTATCAGCTATCTCGGCAAGTTCTTTTACTTTAAGTTCACCTTCGTCTTGGTACTCAAATTTTTGTTCGTCGAGAAATGACTGAAAGCTACTTGCAATCTTCTCTTCATCCAGCGTTGCAGGCACATCCTTATGCGTGTTGACATAGCGTGTCGCGAACTTAAAGTACAGCGATTTACGCAACAGCTCTTTGTGAAGTGCGCTTGCTTCCGGCTCTGCGAGAATCGTATCAGGCGTAATACCGCCTCGTTCATATTCTATGCGACCCTTCAACGTTTTGAATTGCTGCCGCAAGCTGTCGGGCGTAACTGCAAACATGCCGTCTTTGTTTTTGTGCATGTAATCGATTTCCTGGATACATCTGCCGCTCGGCGTGTAGTACTTAGCCGTTGTAATTTTCAGTTGGGCGTTATAGGGTAACGGAGCGATCGTCTGCACTAATCCCTTACCGAACGAACGTGTACCAAGGATAAGACCGCGGTCCAAATCCTGAAGCGCCCCAGCAACGATCTCGCTCGCACTCGCGCTGTTACGATTCACAAGAACAATTAACGGAACATCCTGCAGCATAGGTTCTTCTGTTGCAAAATATTTCTTTTCAGATTCCGGCTTGCGCCCGCGCGTGCTTACAACTAAGCTTCCTTTGGGTACAAACTTCTCAACAACATCTACAGCGACATCGAGCAGTCCACCGGGATTATCCCGCAGATCTATAATCATACTGTTAATTGTTCCCTTTAATTTGAGATCCTTAATGGCGAGCCGTAATTCATCACCGGCGCTTCGTGAGAACCGCTCGAGATGTACATAGGCAACACCATTATCAATAAAGTTTGCGTAGCTGATATTCTTGAGCTGAATTTCTTCGCGCATGAGAACAAACTCCAAATGTTTCGATTCCCCTTCCCGCTCAATTTTCAGCCTTACTTCCGTGCCCGGCTCGCCGCGTGTCAACGAACGAACACCATCCGGCTTTAATCCTACAATAGACGTTCCGTCAACCTCCAGAAGGCGATCTCCGGGCTGTAATCCCTGCCGCTGTGCAGAATATCCATCCATCAATGTGAGAATCGTTATAAACCCGTCGCGCTGACCGATCGTGACACCGATGCCGCCATATTTACCTGTGGTGATTAGCTCGACTTCGTCGCCTTCATGTTCGTTGATAAAATTTGTATAAGGATCAAGTGTCCCAAGCAATCCATCAATACCGGACTCCATAAATTTCTCGGGGTCGACTTCATCGACATAATTCAATGTGATTTCTTTGTATACACGTCCAAAGATATCGATGCTCTTGTTCACTTTGAAAAAATAGTCACTGTCGGCAAGCGTGAATCCGACAACTAACAAACATGTTACTGCCGCAAAGAGGATCGGTATTAATTTTTTACGCTTTGTAAATAATTGTTTCATGTATTACTCCATTAAAAAAAACGTTGTTGAACTATACTCCAAATTTCATTATGAATCTCTTCGACGGGCCGCATGCCATTAATAAGAATGATCCGTTTCGGCTCTGCAACTGTCATCGCTAGATACCCCCCTCTCACACGCTGATAAAACTCTACACCCGACGATTCCATGCGATCATCAACAATTCCTGCAGAATGGCGGCGGCGGCGAAGCTCGTCAAGTTCTACATCTACCAACACTGTAAGATCAGGTGTTGTTCCTGATGTTGCCAGTGTATTGATTGAGCGTATTTCGTCCAAATTCAATTTCCTACCGTAACCTTGATATGCAGTCGTAGAATCATAAAATCGGTCGCAGATGACAACCTTGCCCGATCGTAGCGCCGGACGGATAACATCTTCAACAAGTTGTGCGCGTGCAGCAGAAAACAACAATAGTTCTGTTTTCTGGCGTAGCTCTAGATGTTGTTTATCGAGAAGAATGGCTCGTATCTTTTCTGATACGGTTGTCCCCCCCGGTTCCCGCAAGAACATCACTTCTCGTCCTAATGCGCTTAAACGATGTACTAGGAGTGTCGCTTGTGTAGTTTTTCCCGAACCGTCAAGCCCCTCGAATGTTATGAACATTCTTTTCGTATCATAGTAATTTGTCATTAAGGTAACCAAAATCCATAACTTATTCAAATCTTTCTTGCCTCTTCGACATTTTTTGTGTATGTTTACGCAGTTTGATGTTAATTCACGGTGAATGCCTCGACGCAAAGCAACATTAACAAAACATAGTACTTCAAAACAACAGCATACATCTCTCGCTCCACAGCATCCGCCGTTGTCTGAACACAAGCTTGACTCCCGCAAAGAGGACATGAGGCTCATCCATGAAGCCCTTCGAGGAAATCAAACCGCATACAAAAAACTCCTGAAGAAGTATCATGACCAAATATTTCACCTCATTTCGCGTATTATTCACCGCAAGGAACAAGTTGAAGATCTCACACAAGAGGTCTTTGTTAAAGCGTTCGCTTCGTTAAAGAATTTCAATGAAGAATACGCATTCTCAACATGGCTCTACAAAATTGCCACGAATAGCAGCATCGATTACATACGCAAAAAGAAACTCGACACATTCTCAATCGATAAACCCATTGCAGCAGATGAAAGCGAGTACACTTTCGAGCTCCCGGACACTACCTACCAACCCGATAAGAGCATCATTCAGAGACAACGAGCACACTTGATTGAAGAAGCGATTAATATTCTTCCGGAAAAATATAAACGTGTCATTATTCTGCGCCACACGGAAGAACGAGACTATGCGGAGATAGCTAAACTCTTAAAGTTGCCTATTGGCACCGTAAAAGCACATATTTTCCGCGCCCGCGAGCTTCTTAATAAATACCTTCGTGACAAAATTTCTCACTATTGAAACATCTTCATCCGTATAGCGTAAATTAGCTCAGGTACTCTATGCAACGTCATGCTTTTCCATATATCCTTGTTGCCCTCGCCCTGTCTCTTGTGACTTTGGGGTTTATTGTACTCTCTTCGCATACGTTTCACAAAGAGATTGCTCTCACGACGGAAAAAGAATTAAAGGCAACTATTGAAGCAGGCTTTGCAAAACTTACTATTGCAAAGGGTAAATCCTCTGTTCTCTTTGAATCAAACGTTTCATCTGAGGAAAATTATGATATCAACAAGTGTATTGATTATGATGTAAGAGATCGGGTTGGATATCTTAACCTCTGCACCTCAGAAGATCGTAATGGTATGAATAAATCATTTCATTTTTCCGATTTCGATGCCGGCACATGGAACACATATTTTGCCGGTGGCATCCCTATTTCATTCGATATCGAGCTTGGCTTGGGAAAAGGAGATTTTGACTTTACCGGACTGGCAGTTAAAGATCTCAGTCTCTCAGCCGGAGCAAGCTCTGTTTCTCTTCGATTCGACAAGCCCAATACTAGTGAGATTGAAGACCTGACAATTGAAGCCGGACTCAGCAAGTTTGAAGCTAAGAATTTGCTCAACGCTAATTTCAATCACATGACATTCGAAGGCGGTGTTGGATCATATCGCCTGGATTTTGGCGGGAGTATTGAAAAAGAAGTAGATGTTAATATTGAGGTGGGCCTTGGCTCCCTCACAATCACGATCCCAGATAATATCGGCGCAAAAGTGATTTATCAAAAAAATATCATCTCTCACTTCGACATTGACAACGATTTCTCAGAGCAAACCGAAGATAATTATCTCAGCACCAACTATTACTCAACGGCAGGCAAGATTAATTTTCGTATCGAAGCTGGTTTAGGAAGTGTAAAGATCAAGCGCAGGTAAGTAACATATCAAGCTATTTTTTATTCTTTATATCCTTCCCCGCCCGCCATATTTCCCACAACTTAACTGGCGGAATCCGTAGAAAAATTACTGATGTAGATATTTACTCTGCTGTATGTTTGTCCCCAGCTAGTATCATCGTGCCTTTATGAAAGACTTTCCTCATCATCGCTGTTGTTATCATACAGATTAACGCACCGACAGCAGCACACGTGATATCCATCTGCGCATCCCAGACATCTCCTTGCGTACCGAGATAGGCATCACCGGCGTCTGAACTGACGATCTTCGCAACAATCATTTCAATAATCTCGTACACTGCGCTGAATGCCAGCGTCACATCGAGGGGCAGGTAGTACGCCCAAAAACCTCGCGAGCTCGCCACACGGAGAAATATTTCCCGAACAGGATATGCCATCAGTAAGCCGAAGGAAAAATGGACTATGCGGTCGAAAGGATTACGACTAAGGCTCAGCGCATCTCTGAGCCAAAAGCCAAACGGCACTTCTGCGTATGTATAATGTGCGCCGATAGCATGCAACATCATAAACAGCGTAATAACAACATAAGAGAGATCCGATAATGGAAAATAACGATACGTCAACACCAGAAGTGGAAGGAATGTAATAACCAAAATGTTCTCCAATCTCCAATCGGCAGGAAATTTGGGATTGATTGCAGTAATAGCCCATACGACGATATAGGCTGCAATCAACAATTTGAGCAACGTGTTGTCCTTGAAGTTTGCCCTGACGCGCATGGTTGCCGTCGTCAGCATGTTGCCTCCATTTGCCGAGGAGTACTGCCCGGCAAATTACCGTTCATAGATGCCTGTGATCGTTGCCGAGGCAACGATGTTACCTTCAAGCGATTTTTTAAACTCTGCAAGGGAAACGTTTTGAGAAAGCTCAAGATGCTCAACGCTGAGTGCGTACACGGTCATCACATAAGGATGAGGACCGGATCCTTTGGGCGGCTCCGGACCACCATAACCTAACGTGCCGTAAGAATTGTACAACTCGTTCGAACCGGCTGGCATTTGTTTTCCGGAGACTCCTTCTGCCAACGACACAACGTTTTTGGGAATGTTGATGACAAACCAGTGTATCCAGTTGTTTGCAACAGGATGAGGATCCACGATGGATATGGCAAACGAGCCTGTGCCTATGGGACAATCATTCCATTGAAGCGGCAGAGAAATATTCTTCCCTCCAACGACGCCATGATATGCGTATTTTGTCGGAATGAACTTTTGATCCTGAAATGCCGTAGAGGAAAGACGCACGAGTGTATCCTCCTACCAATACCCTTGCTACTTCGACTGCGCTGTGTAACTTAACAGAGCGCGCTCGACAGATTCGTACGTATCAAATACCTTGACAAGTTGTGTGATGATGAAAAGGTTTTGGACCTTTTCGCCAACGCGTGCAAGACGAAGATCGCCTCCTGCGTTTCGCATCGTAGTCAATGTCGAGATCAGTGTGCCGAGCCCGGAGCTGTTGACGTAATTGACACCCCCCATGTCGATAATAACTTTCTTGACATTATCGCTCACAAGGCTGTGAATTTTCTGGCGTACCTGTGTTGTTTCCGGCTCGCCAAGAAAATCGCCCTTTAAGCTTAACACTGCAACATTATTCTCTATTTTCTCTTTAATTTGCATAGCAATGCTCCATGTATGATGTTACGATAGGATATGCACCATAGAATTGCTCAATCATACGAAAGTCTTTTCAAAAAGTCAACTTATTGCAGAAACAGCTCCGTATACTTGTATCCCGTCCCTGTATTGAAAATGACAACACGGTCGGTTGGTTTAATGAAGCCCTGCTGTACTAACTGCCGCGTTGCCGTCACCGCCGCCGCACCTTCGGGACAAAGAAATATCCCTTCTTGCACAGCAACACGCCTCATATCGGCAAGCACATCAGCATCTTCAACTGCAATCGCAGTACCGTTGCTTTCATAGAGCGCATTGAGGATAAGTGTGTCGGCGAATGCTTTAGGAACACGCAAGCCGGAAGCGCACGTCTGAGCATTCTGCCAAAACTCAGACTCCTTCTTTTTTTCTTGAAACGCCTTAACTATCGGTGCACAACCCGATGCTTGGACAGAAACCATTTTCGGACGCTTGCTCGAAATCCAGTCAAGCTGTTCTAATTCATGAAATGCTTTCCACATTCCGATGAGTCCTGTCCCACCACCGGTAGGATAAATAATGACATCTGGGAGACTCCAGCTGAACTGCTCTGCAATCTCGTAGCCCATTGTTTTTTTTCCTTCAAGGCGATAAGGTTCTTTCATTGTCGACATATCAAACCAGTTTTTCCCCTGCCGCATTTCGTTCATCTTCTTTCCGGCATCGCTGATGACGCCATCCACAAGATAAATTGCGCCACCAAACAGTGTAACTTCATTGATATTGACCACGGGAGTGTCTTTAGGAACGAAGACATGCGCTTTCATTCCGGCTTTTGCTGCGTACGCCGCAAGCGCTCCTCCGGCGTTGCCTGCCGATGGCATGGAAGTCTCCATGACACCAAGTTCTTTTGCCTTCGAGGCTGCAACACTGATCCCTCGCGCTTTGAATGAACCTGTTGGATTATTTCCTTCTTCTTTAATGAAAATGTGTTCGACACCAATGTGATTGCTTAACCTTCGCGCCTCAAGAAGGGGTGTCCAGCCCTCACCTAAGGAGACAATATTTCTATCGTCAGCAATAGGTAGTAGCTCCCGATACCGCCAGAGTGTTCCTTCCCGTTTGGCAAAGAGTTCCGGCGACAACTGTTTCTTAGCAATTGCGAGATCATACTCTGCCAGCAGCGGCTTTGTACAATGCAAACAGAATGTTTGGATCTCCTGTGGAGAGTATGTTTGATTGCAGTTGCTGCAACGAAGATGTGTAAAGTAGGTATTCATAAATTATTGTAACCAATATAGACGGTGAGGGATTGAGATGCAAAGAAAAGTTTCAACTTCATCCATAGTGTTGATGAATAAATACGTTGCATGTTCTTGAGAAAACGCTATGTCCACATGAATTTATCTATTCTATATCTTCTCTTCAGTGTCAACCATGTTCATTCCATTGCTTCTCAGCCATTTTTATCGTATATTTTTACGCAACTGTTCATCTGCTTCTTATTTTATTTCAAAGGAAAATAGTTAAAACATGCCATTAATGACAAAAATAAGAGAAAACATGGCAACATTTTTCTCAGTGTTCGCAGGATTATTCGTTGTCTATATTGTGCTCGACTGGGGTATGGACCTTACAGGCAGGAAACAAAGCCAGCTTCAAGCTGAGTCTCAAGAAGTCGGCGTTATCAACGGCGATCCTATCACCTTCACTGAATTTTCAGAGTTGGTAAAACAAACAGCAGACAATCAAAAAAATCAAACCGGTGTCGACCCGGATGAAAATCAAATGCGGAGTATTCGCGATCAGGTATGGAACCAAATCGTTGAAGGCAAATTGTTTGATGAAGAAGTACAACGATTAGGCATCACTGTTCCCGATAAAGAAATTATCGACTGGGTAACAGGTGAAAATCCCCCGGAATTCTTGAAACAACAATTTACAGATACTACAGGTAACTTTGATCGTATTCGCTACGAAACGACTATTAAAGATCCTCGGAATAAAGCCATCATGGTCCGCTTAGAAGATGCCTTGAAGAAACAACGGGAACGTGAAAAGCTCCAAAGCTTGATTCTTTCAAGCGTGCTTGTTTCGGAAACAGACATTCTTCAGAGATTCACAGAACAGAATACAAAATTCGAAGGAGATTACATTCTCTTTAATCCGGATGCTCTTGTGAAAGATGATGAAGTAAAACCGACAGATGCTGACCTGCGGAATGCCTATAATGAACACTCTGAAGAGTATAAAGTTGAAGCAACGCGCAAATTGAAATATGTTCTCTTCAACTTATCCCCCTCGAAGAGCGATTCAGAACGTGTTTTTTCGCTCATCGACGAAATCAAGCAGCGATCTGCCGAGGGAACTGACTTTATCGAGCTCGCGAAGACATATTCAGAAACGCCCATCGCTGATACCGTGTTTCAGAAGCATGGCGGCATGAGCCAGGAAAAAGAAAATGCTATCTTCTCATCGAATACAGGCGATATTCTTAACCCGATCAAGGAATTCGACGGGTACCATCTCATTAAAGTGCTTGAGTTCCGTTCAGGAACAGACGAGTTTCTTCATGCAAGTCATATCTTAATTAAAACCGAAAATAACGACAGTGTAACAGCATTGAAGCGTGCTCGCGAACTAACAGCTGAAGTAAAACGCGGCGGTGATTTTGCTGAGCTTGCACGTAAGAATTCTCAAGACGTCGTTTCTGGCTCACGCGGCGGCGACCTTGGCTGGTTTGGCAAAGGCAGAATGGTCAAGGAATTTGAAGATGCCGCTTATAAAGCGAAGATCGGACAAATCGTTGGACCTGTTAAATCATCATTCGGTTATCATATCATCAAAGTGCTCGCGCGAGATAACCGCGAAGTGCGGATTGCAGATATACGTTTGACGATTCAGGTTGGCTCTCAGACCAAAGAAGACATCGAACGGCGCGCCCTTGATTTCTCGGTGCTTGCAAACCAAGGCGACTTCGTTAAAGAGGCAGAGCAAAGCAAATTCAAAGTTGTAGAATCACCTGCATTTTTGAAAGGCGCATTAATTCCCGGGATCGGTTCGAATGTTTTTCTTAACAACTTCGCTTTTAAGAATGCCACCACCACCGTAAGTGACGTAGTGACACTGGCAAATGGATTTGGTGTCTTCATTATATCCGAAGTAAAAGAAGCCGGTATGCGACCATTTGATGAGTTGAAGGCGTCGCTTGAAACTCGTGTAAAACGAGATAAAAAAATGGACAAGGTCAGAGAGATCGCCCGAGAACTGCACCAAGCACTTACACCAAGTAACGACTTGCATAGTATCTCGCAAAAACGCGCCGATCTTCCAGTATTACACCTTCCGTCATTTACCATGAATAGTATTCCCGGCATTGGACGAGATTTAGCTATCATGGGCACATTGGAAGCATTGAATACCGGAGAAATCTCGAAACCGATAGATGGTCAGCGTGGCGTATATCTCTTGAAGCTCACAAGTAAGTCGGCATTCGACTCGACCGGCTATCAGGCACAGAGAGAAAGTTTACGTAATCAACTTATTTCAGAGAAGAAAAATCGATTTTTGACTGACTGGGCTGATAATCTCAAAAAAGCGGCAGAGATCGTTGACAATCGCGACCGGTTTTACCGGTAGAACATTCATTTACATAAAGGGTTTCGCCTGTGCGTTATCGTCGCACATGGTTGTTTGCTTTGATGTTCATGGGAGGAGTTGTTGTCTCAGCACAAGAACAGCACTATAGCGTAACTGCGTTTGGTACGTTCACAACTTCTTCGAAACTATTCTACCATCCTAACGATATCGACGAATTTACCCGCGGACAGTTTTTTCCACTTGATAACATTTTCAGCGTTGGCATTGAAGTACGAATGAATATTCCTGCGCTTCGTACACAACTCGGTCTCAGTGTTGAATACATCAGCAAGTCCGAACTTATTAACGTGCCTCTCTCATCTGTGACTATTCCCCTAGAAGACGGGTTCAGAGCGTTTCCCACTGAACTAACAGGGTATTTCATGATTCCCTTTGGCGGAGAACATATTCAGATGTTTATGGGCGGCGGTGTCGGTGTGTATCCGGGCATTCGAACATACGATTATGCGGGCGCTAAAGCCGTTCCCGTTGAACACTCAATAGGTGCGGGCATTCACGTCGTCAGCGGTATAGAGTATGTATTGAACAAGCAGTTCTCTCTGCGAAGCACATTCAAGTTTCGCGACGTACAATTTGAATCAGTGAACCGATTCACCAAAGCAACTACAACGTATAATGGAACCGCAGTAACATTAAGCTCCGAAGCATTACCTTCACGAATTAATATCGATGGCATGGTTGTAACGGTTGGTATTGCTGTCCATTTTTGATTAATGACGACACCAAAAAAAAATCTGGTCTATCTCACCGGCTTCATGGGAAGCGGTAAAAGCACGCTGGCGCCGATTCTTGCCAATACGCTTGGCTACAAACATATCGATATCGATCATAATGTTGAACGGGCCGTAGGCAAAAGCGTTGCGGAGATTTTTCGCGATATGGGGGAGGAATTTTTTCGAGAAAAAGAACACGGAGAACTCGAACGATCGAGCAAGGAATCGCATTGCGTTATTTCATTGGGCGGCGGCACCATAGTACGACAACCGAATCTCACCATTGTCAAATCCACAGGTATTCTCATTTACCTCAAAGCAGATGTTCATCATATCGCTCACCGGATGAGGAACAAAACCGACAGACCGATGCTGCTCGGGGACGACGGAGATCGCCTCTCCCATGATGAACTTCTCGTGCGGATCAATAGTATTCTTGCTCTGCGTGAGCCGCTCTACCGGCAGGCAGATATCATTATTGAAACAGACGAACAACGTATTGGTATTACTGTAGATACTATTGTTCGCGCACTTTCCGGGCTCATTGAGTAGTTGTTCAATCCATCATTGATACAAAATACAAAACCCGACTCTTTTCAGAATCGGGCTTCAAAGCTGAGTTGACCAAAAAGATCATTTGATCCCGCCAATAGAAGGCGGGATGACGATTCCGCAAAGCGAACTTAGCAAGCATAACGCAGCTAAGTTCGGCGGAATCGTCACTTCACCAGCAACATCTTCTTCGTTTCCGAAAAATTCTTCGTCACGAGCTTGTAGTAATACACACCTGAAGCATGCTTGCTCGCATCGAACGTAGCGCGATACGTACCCGATTGCATTTCTTGATCCAACAATACTTCAACAGTTTTACCCGTTACGTCGTACACAACAAGTTGAACGGGCGTCGATGCGTTCAGCGCAAATGTAATCGTTGTCGTAGGATTGAAGGGGTTCGGATAATTTTGCATCAAGCTCATTTCACGAGGAACTTCACTTGGTACTTCTCTTACGTCAACTGTGTCACTCGACTTATACATCCCGCGACCATGTGTTGCGGCAAACACATGCAAGGTGGCGTCAAGGTCGAGATCAACTACGGAGACATTGGCAAGCCCTGTATTTCGTTGTATCCATGTCACACCGTTGTCTGTAGACATAAATACTCCTAAGTCTGTACCGGCAACTATATGAGTTAAATTATTCGGATCGATTAGCAGCGCATTGACCGGAATATCCGGCAAGTTACCGCTGGCGTTCGTCCAAGATGTGCCGCGGTTTGTTGTGAGAAAGACGTGCCCTGTCCCATAACCAGAAAACCCGACAAACGCTCTGCTCGCATTTGTTGGATCGATAGCGAATGACGTGACATACCGATCGGGCAATGGAACATTCGTAACATTTGTCCACGTAGAGCCGGTGTTAGTCGTTACTTGCACACGGGATGTCACGGTACCGCTGCCGCTCGTCCCAACGTAAATAGTTGCCGAAGATGTTTTCGCAATTGCTATGGCAGAGATGGCAGAGTTTTGGCTTCCCACCTGTCCGGCACCATCGCCATCGCCGGTCAAATCGGTACTGATTGCCGTCCATGATCCAGCGCTATTTGTTGTACGAAATACTCTATACGTACCCGCAACAAGAATGGCAGGATTCGATGGGTCCATCACATATGGTGCAATAAATAAGCATCGGTCGGATGTGCCGTCGGATTGTGAACTCCCTGATGTCGGAATACCGGTCATACTTCTCGTCCAATTGGAACCTGAATTTATAGATTTTTGGAAACACAAAAAGACATACTCTGAATACATTGTCGTCGGCGTGTTGTAATCGATTGCCGTTACTCCTCCATCGCCTCCTAATACGATAGACCAATTGGGTATTGTACCGGTTTTTATTGTTCCGTTATCCTGTGTGCCGGCAAGATACACAGCGGCAGTGGGATGTACTGCGCCGCTGTACATCTGCGTCGTCGCAAGGCGATTATTGATGCCTGAATAGTTTTCCCCCCCATTCGTAGATTTGAACATACCGCCATCATTACCAAAATACATGATGGATGGATTTGAAGGATCGAATGCAATAGCGTGTTGATCGGCGTGCACTGTCTGATAGCCGCCCGCATTATACCAGTTTGTTTTCATAGTCCAAAGCGCGCCGGCATCGATCGACTTGAACACATTGATACCGCCCGTAAAAAGGATATACGGTTCCGTAGGGTGAACGGCAATTACATTATTATACCATCCTTGTCCTCCAAGATGAGAACCTCCGCCAACCGGATCCATCGGCTTAGCGACGGCAAACCACGAAGTACCGCCATTGGTTGTCTTTTGGATACTATGCGTATAATAGTTTGAATCTGCAATACAAGCATAAAGTGTTTGTGGACTGCTCGGCGCGATTGCCAGCGAAATCCTTACATACTTTTCTGTGCGAGGCGGAAAGCTTCCGTTGATAAGTATCCATGAAGTTCCGCCGTTCGTTGTTTTATAGATACCATCGGTCGAGAATAATCCGAACGCCGCATACATGACATCGGGATTCGACGGATCGGCAACCAAATCTGTGCAACGAACAGAGACTTGCGTATTCGTGTTCAACTTAGCCCAGCTTGCACCGGCATCCAACGACCTCCAGATTCCACCCATCATCGCTGCATACAGAGTATTTGGGCTTCCGGAGCGAATGATAATCTTATGAATATAATAGTAACCAAACGTTGGATTAGGGGTAGCAAAGTTTGTCAGCAGTGTCCATGAAGCTCCTCCATCGGTCGATTTTAACACACCGGCGCCACGCAGTGCATCGATATTAAAAAAGCCTTCTCCTGTTCCGGCATAGATAATATTCGTGTCGGCAGGATTGATTGCCAAACAACTGATGACGAGGTTTGCAGCAAAATCGTTGGTCGGAAACCAATTTGCTCCGGCATCCAAACTCTTCCACACGCCGCCGCTCACGGAGCCGCAGTAGATCGTGTTCGGGTTCAGCGGATTGATCGCGATCGAGCGTATGCGCCCCGCAATATTATCGGGTCCGACCGACGACCACGATAACGACATTGCTGCTTCAGATGCTTTACGCATATTGTTTTGTTTGATAGCCGCTAGTGCGTTTGTCCTCCAATCGACGGGGATACTTCCTGTGGGATGAGCACGTTGACGGTTGTACCAGCGCATCGCTTCCTGAGCATACGTCGCTTGCATCGGCTTTTCATCTCGCAGGTGATTGTCTGTCAGAGAATCAGAACGGTTGATAGATATCGGCGAGACAACATGCCAGATAACGACAGTGATAGCTGTGATAAGATATGCTGCAATTATTCGTTTCATAGATTCATCAAAAAGAATAGATGGATAAATAGTTAATCTTCTACTTCTACAAGTTTCCAGATCCCGCGTTTGTCAATAGTGATTTTCCCCATGAATGACTGCCCTACCTGCGCCTCGCGGAGTGCTAATAATTTCTTATTTCTCGGTTCATCCTTATCGATATCCCCTCCCGCATCGGCATAGCGAAATTCCGGATAAACGGTGACACGCTGTTCCGGTTCGATGAGGCTATATTTGCCGCTGACCGGCTCAGAGGTGAGGATAAATATTCGCACACTGAACTGCGTATTATCGACGACGGTCACTTCCTCAACAACAGCCTTTACTCGTGAAACGTTCTGAGCAATTGCTGTGGGTTGCGTCGGCTTTGCAGGAACCACAGTTGTTGCGGAGTCCAACAGGGGTGCTTCTGCCTTCTTCGGGGATTCTGTAGTACAACAGCCAACGATAAGGATTGCTGTACCGGTAATGAGAAATGAGACAACGGGTTTCATATCGTAAAATAATATGCGGAGTATTCGGGTGAAAAGCAACATGCACATTCACGCTCTAACCACAATTCGTGCTGTTCGTTTGTTTGCACAACTCGCAAATAAAGCATATCTTTAATTGCAGATTTCAGTATTCAGATTACAGATGCCGGATTTCAGACCTTCCCCAACATATACTCGTATTCCATTGTTGCAGCACTGTTCAAGAGCGTTAGGCGCAATGCTTCTGCTCTTTATGATGTGTGCTTCGTTGCTTGCGCAGGATGCTAAAGAAAATGCAGAATTCAAGCTTGCCGTCGGTTTGTACAACGACAGGATGTACGATCTCGCGGTCGAGCAGTTCAAGAATTTTATTGCGGCATATCCTCCAACCTCCCAAGGACTTGAAGCACGCTTTTACCTCGGCTTAACGCAGATGAAACTCAAGCGTTATGATGAAGCGCGTGTCACGTTTCAAAATTTTGCACTCACCTATACTGAACACGAAAAAGCGCCGGAAGCATGGATTCTGGTCGGCGATGCGTTTGCAGCATCCGGCAATCAACGTGAGGCCGCCTCGGCTTACGAACGTGTGAAAACATTTCACCTCAAAAGCATACTCGTTCCCGACGCACTTGCGAAGGCAGCAACATTGTATAGACACTTAGGCGATCGTCAGCAGGCAAAGAATATTGTTCGAACAATTCTTCAGGAATATCCATCGGATAAAAGCGCACAGCGGATAAGACTTCTCCTTGCCGAAATGTATGCGGAGGAAGGTAACATCGATCTTGCTATCCGCGAGGCACGGCATGTCAGCGAATCTTCGAGCTCGACTGAAACGAAAGCAACGGCACTTCTTACGCTGGGAAAAATCCAAGCATTCACCAGTTTGTTCAACGATGCAATTGCAACGTTGACACCCCTTGCCGCTTCAACGAAGAAATCAACGGTGTCGTCGCTTGCTGCGTTCGAGCTTGGATTGCTCGACCTTGGTGCAGACAATTACACTTCGGCAATCGAACATTTTAAGGTTGTTGTAGCCGATACTTCCATCGATGATTCACTCCAAGCACAAACAATGTATTATCTTGGTGAAGCGTACTTCGGACAGAAAAAATTTTCAGGATCTCAGAAAGCATTTGAGAACGTCATCGAGAATTTTCAAAATAATCCGATTGTGCAACACGCATACATTGAGGCGGGCGTTTCGGCAGCACATAATAACGAACCCGAGAAAGCGCTTGCACACTTTCAACATGCTATTACATACCCTTCGAGTACAGTTATATGGCGGGCTTCATTGGAAGCATTTCGGCTCGCGCGAACTGCACGGCGTTATACCGAAGCTGCACAATTCGCAATGACTCAGCTGATAAGCAATGCATCGCAACAACGCAGGTCGGAACTTCTTTACGAGTTGGGAGAGATGTATCAGAAAGACATCAGAGATTATCGAAAAGCAATCGATGTCTACGACCAAATGCGTCAACAATTTCCATCTTCTCCTCTCGCCGACCGTGCGGGAATGCGTTCTGCAGAATGTTATGAATCCATCGGAGATATTCGAAATGCTCTTGCAATGTACCGGCTCGTTGCAGAACAATATCCGGCAAGCGATGATATTGAAGCTGCTCGCAAGAGAATTGATTCTTTGACCACCTTTCAATTGAAGAATCATGATGATGCAACACAAAAACTCGCATTGACTGTTGAAGGCATTGCTTCACAGCAATCGAAGGCGTCGGTGGCATACCAATTAGGCATGATCTATTATCAGGACTTAAAAGATTATGCCGCAGCCGCAAGGCAGTTTACCATTGCAATCGATAATGGACTGAATGCGCAGCAGTTTGTCGATGCATACTATTATAGAGCACGATCATATCATTTTCTTTCATTATCGGATGCTTCGGCAACGGATCAGGCAATACTCTACTACGGTGCGTTTCTCAAACAGTATCCCACAAGCGTCTGGAGCGACGATGCGGCATATCATCTCATGACGATGAAAGTAAATAGAAGCACTACCGGTGAGCGTTCGACACTTATGAATGAGTTCCTCGCATCGTATCCTGATTCTCCCCATCGCGACGATGTTATGATTGCGTTGGGAACATATTGGTTTACAAGCGGAAGCGTTCGTGAAGCGGTGGTAATCTTTTCAAAATTCTCACACGATCATGCGAACCCCCCGCGCATTGCCGATGCATGGTATCTACTCGGCACCGCCTACAATCAGCTTCATCAGATTGATTCAGCCGTTATCTTTTGGAAAAAAGCTATTACAGCATCACCGAGTACACGCTCAACCGTTGAAGCGTTGTGGTCACTGGTTGAAATCATGCAAAAAAATAAACAGCACACAGAAGCATTGACGTATGCCCAACGCATCACGAAAGAATTCTATTACACCTCGTACGCCTCACGTTGCAATAGCATCTTGCCAGAATTCTATCTTAATACAGGAAACACTAACGACGCCGTTGCATTCTTGACAACACAGCTTGATGACGACACCGAGGAACCATCGCTCTTTTACCTTGCACAAGCATACGAACAGAAGAACGATATGAACAAGTCACGGTCGTACTATCATCAGTATCTCGCCAGGCATAGAAATGGATCACATGCAGCGGATGCCCTGTATGCGCTTGGGAATGTTGCTCGCAGCAAAGGACAGACCGGACTTGCCTCCTCGTATTTCAAACAGGCGGCATTACTCGAAACGTCCGGATCCGCAACGCAAGATATTGCCGATCTGCTCTTCCAGACCGAGCAATATGCAGACGCAGCGAAACAGTATCAACAACTTTCTCGGCAAACCGATAGCCTCGATCAAAAGAAATACTTTGCTTCGCGTGCAATCGTTGCAACACTTCGCGCCGATAAGTTAACGGACGCGCAAACACTGATGACCGAGTTCGAAAAAACTTACGGTGCGGACAAAGCAGCGCAGGCAGAATTTACGTACGAACGCGCCGGCTACTATTACCGCAAGCTGGATTATGTAACAGCCGGCAAACTCTATAAAAACGTGTCAGATGATTTTGAGGATACGCGTTTCGGCCCGTATGGCCATTTCTATCTTGGGAAAATTTTAGAAGTCACCAACAAGCTCGATGATGCGGCAAAGAAGTACACCGATATCATTAAGCAATATCCTAATTCGGATGTTCTTCCGCGCGTCTCCCTTTCACTCGGTAATATGCACTTCAACGCCGAACGGTATGAAGATGCGATTCGGCATTATCAACGCATCACAGCAAATCCGGAGAAAGCGGGAGACATTCTGCCCTTCGCTATGAATAATCTTATTCAGGCGTATCAATCGACAAAGCTCTACGATGACGCCATCAGGGTAACCAGGAACTTCATAGAACGTTTCCCGAACGATGAGAGCATCCTCGATAAAAAAATCAAGCTCGGCACATTATTTACCAATGCGGGATATTACGATCAGGCAGTGTTGCACTTCCAGAGCATTATGTCTGATGCCGGAAGCAGCAATGAGGCAGAAATCCGTTACAACACCGGCGAAGCCTACTATTATAAGGGCGATTACCAGCAAGCGATTTTGGAATTCCTCAAAGTGCCGTATTTAGTTTCGAAAGAAGGAAAAATTAACTGGACAGCAACCTCGCTCTACATGGCAGGACAATCCTATGAGAAGATGTCGAAGTTCGATGAAGCGATCGGCATGTACCAGCAGATTATCGATCGTCCCGGCATCAACGCGACATTCAAAGCGGGGGCGAGAAAAGAAATCGACCGCGTGAAGACGCTCATCAAGAAAGGGTCACAATAACATGTTCATCGATCAAGCGACGATAACAGTCAAAGCAGGCAGAGGCGGCAACGGTGTCGTCAGGTTTCGCCGGGAAAAATTTATCCCGAAAGGCGGACCCGACGGCGGCAACGGCGGCAGGGGCGGCAGCATAATTCTTCGGGCAGATAAACAATTGACCACGTTGATGGACTTCCGCTACAAGCGAACGTACACTGCCGACAACGGCGAGCACGGCATGGGCTCGAACAAAACAGGAAGTTCAGCCGATGATGTCATCGTGCGAGTTCCTGCCGGTACGATGATTAATGATGTTGAGACCGGAGAACTGTATGCAGATCTTGTTGAAGATAAGGACGAAATCATCATCGCCCGAGGCGGCAAAGGAGGCAAAGGTAATGCCGAGTTTGCCACATCCACCGATCAGGCGCCGCGCCGCGCAACACAGGGAGATGAAGGCGAAGAAAAACATATCCAGCTCGAACTCAAACTTCTCGCCGATGTCGGGCTCGTCGGTTTCCCCAATGCCGGTAAATCGACGCTCATCTCGCGCATCTCGGCAGCCAAGCCGAAAATCGCCGACTATCCCTTTACAACATTAATACCGAACCTCGGCATCGTGTACTATGCAGAACATAAAAGTTTCGTTGTAGCGGATATGCCGGGGCTCATCAAAGGCGCGCACTCAGGTAAAGGACTGGGCATCCAATTTCTTCGTCACATCGAGCGGACACGCGTGCTCGTGTTTCTCATCGAGTGCACGGACGAGCATCCCAAAGAACAATACAAGACGTTAGTCAACGAACTGAAACTCTTCAACGAAACGATGCTGAAAAAACCTCAGATTGTCGCTATTACGAAGATGGATATTGCAGATGGCGACATCAAGAAGAAACTCAAGAAAGTAACATTCGGCAGAGGTGTACCGGTCGTTGCAATCTCATCGGCGACCGGCGATGGATTGAAAGAGTTAGTAGATACAATATGGAAAAGGCTTTCCAAAAAAAATATTAGCACTTAGCGCCCTTCGCGGTTATTCTTTCAACCGCAACGCACGCAAAGAAACGCTAAGGACAAAGAACTCACAACCAAAAACAACGAACCGATACCATGGGCAGAGCATTTGAATTCAGACGGGCGCGCAAAGAAAAGCGCTGGGGCAAGATGGCGGTTGCCTTCACCAAGCTCAGCAAGGAAATCACTTTAGCGGCAAAAAAAGGAGGAGCCGATCCTGAAACGAATCTTCGGTTACGGGTTGCTATTGACGACGCCCGAACAGTAAACATGCCGAAGGATAAAATTGAGGGGGCAATCAAGCGGGCAACATCGAAAGATACGATCATCGAGGAAGTCGTGTACGAAGGATACGGGCCTCACGGCATTGCTATCGTAGCAGAAACGGCAACCGATAACCCGACGAGAACCGTCGGTAACCTACGGAGTTATTTCACGCATGCCGGCGGCGCGCTCGGCACCACCGGCTCGCTGGATTTCATGTTCGAGCGGAAAGGGGTGATTCAATTCCCTGCCGCGAATCTCACCCTCGAGGAACTCGAGCTCGAACTGATCGATCACGGCGCGGAGGAGTTCGTCGCTGAGGAAGGCACCGTGTACGTGTACACGAGCTTCAACGATTTCACAGGGATGCAGAAAGCCCTCGAAGCAAAAGGCATTCACGCAACCAGCGCAGAGGTACAGCGCATCCCGACATCGACAACAGAATTGCCCGAAGCCAAAGCCAAAGAAGTCCAAGACCTCATCGACAGGCTCGAAGAGGATGAAGACGTGCAGGCAGTGTGGCATACGATGAAGTGAGACACTGTTATAAGTAGTGAGTTTACTCTTACCAAAAAATGTGTTACATTTTACTTGACAAGTAAAGGAACCACATGATGAACAAACAAAATATTATCACGATAGAACCGGGTAAACGAGGCGGTAAACCCTGTATTCGTGGTCTGAGAATAACCGTCTATGATGTTCTTGAATATCTCGCATCGGGGATGACACGAGAGGAAATTTTGAAGGATTTTCCCGACCTGACATCCGAAGATATTCTTGCATGTCTTCAATTCGCTGCTGATCGCGAGCGTCAATCGCTGGTAGGCGGACGGTGAAGCTTCTCTTCGATGCCAACCTCTCTCACCGTTTGGTCCAGATGGTGGCTGATCTCTTTCCTGATTCGATACATGTTCGCAATGCAATGCTTGCAAAAGCTTCCGATGATACCATTTGGCAATATGCAAAGGAACATAATTTTATCATCGTCAGCAAAGATATCGACTTTCACGAGCACAGCCTTCTCAGAGGGTTCCCTCCTAAAACTATCTGGATTCGAAAAGGCAATTGCTCAACGACTGCAATTGCAGAGTTGTTAAGAAATAATGCCGAAGGGATTAAACGATTTCATTCCGATGCAGAAAACTCCTGTTTGATTTTGATTTAAGATTTAGATAAAGACATGCAAGCGATTTGGCATACGATGAAAGAGCCGGGATAATGAACTGGCGTTTGGATGGCACGGTCGCACTAGTCACCGGCGGAACGAGCGGCATCGGTTGGGCAACGGCGGACGAGTTCCTAAAACTCGGTGCAACAACCTGTATCGTCGCACGAAACGCCGAGAATGTTTTGCAACGTGTCGCGGCGTGGCGAGAAAAGAAATTGCCGGCGCATGGCATCACCGCCGATGTTGCGACAGAAAAAGGAAGGCAATTCATCGTCGAAGAGCTTCGGAAGATAAGCCCCCAACTGAACTTCCTTATTAATAATATCGGCACGAATATCAGAAAGAAAACTCTGGACTTTTCTATGGATGACTACCGGCATATCATCAATACGAACATGACGTCGACATTCGAAATGTGCCGACTGCTGCATCCGATGCTCAAGTCTACTCAACCGAGCTCAATCGTAAATATAGTTTCTGTTGCAGGATTGACACACGTCCGCTCCGGACCTCCCTATGCGATGACAAAAGCTGCACTCGTTCAAATGACGCGCAACCTCGCGGTCGAGTGGGCGCCCGATGGGATCCGCGTCAACGCTATAGCGCCGTGGTACATCGACACGCCGCTCGTGGAATCGGTGCTGAGCAACAAAGACTATTACAACGAGGTCATCAGTCGCACGCCGCTCCGCCGCATCGGAAAGCCCGAGGAAGTTGCCGCCACCGTTGCGTTCTTGTGCATGCCGGGCGCCTCGTACATTACGGGGCAATGTTTGGCAGTTGATGGAGGATTTTCCGTATATGGATTTTGACACACGCAAGCAGTTCATCAGTTTCATAGAAGGTAGGTCAGACATTCTTGTCTGACAGGCAAGTCTACGACTCGTAGAGAATGCCTGTCCCACTCTAAATATTTTCAGAATTGAAACATTACACGTGAGTTGACATTGAACAGGAATTTTTAGAAATTATCTGCGGGTGGCAGACATGCCACGGGGAAAATGTTTTTAGGAAGCGCTTATGAATCCATATAATAACTTACCGTATGAACAGCGTGCAGTTCAGAGAAACGTCGATGCGTTTAATGCCGACGAGATATTCTGGCAATCGTTGTCGTTGTCTCGGAAACTGCGAAGAAACAAGTTTCGTAAACTTTCGAAGAACCTTCATCGATTGCTCGATATACTCGAGTTCGAACGTAAGCGACCGCTCGATGATTGCGTAGGGATAAACATTATTACATAGGAGGCTTCAATGAGTAAATCCACTACACTTGTTCCTGAAATCATTGAACGGAAGATTCTTTTGATCCGTGGACACAAGGTTATGCTCGATGTTCACCTTGCAGAAATGTATGGGGTTCCGACCAAACGGTTGAAAGAACAAGTGCGGCGCAATTTCAAGCGTTTTCCGAAAGATTTTATGCTTGAGCTCAGCGCTAAAGAGTTTGGATCTTTGAGGTCGCATTTTGCGACCTCAAAAGGCGGCACGCGATACAGACCTTTTGCGTTTACGGAACAAGGTGTTGCCATGCTCTCCTCTGTCTTGACTTCTGATCGTGCTATTGAAGTTAACATTGCTATTATGCGGGCGTTTGTCCGATTGCGGGAAATGCTTGCAACACACAAAGACCTCGCACAAAAGTTAGACGAGCTGGAGCAAAAGTACGACAAACAGTTCCGTATTGTCTTTGAGGCGATACGAGAGTTAATGACGCCTCCGGAGAAACCAAAGCGACAGATTGGTTTTAAAGTTGGAGAGCCGAAAGTGATATAAACGCATTAGTCAGCCCAACCGTATTGGAAGGATTTACGCAGTGCGAAAATAGAATAGCTATATGACAACGCACCAAATGGAACGAGACCAGAATGGATGAGTCGAATTATACAAGGCATGAGATAAATAGTTTGGACCAGCTGATTAGCTTTAAAGATCCTGCTGACTTGAAATGGATCTTTCGTGGCGAAGACTCCGACCGACCTTTTCAGACAACCTTTGAGCGAGCGTGCAGACAATGGACTGATATTTCTAATACTAAAGAGATTGAGAATAAACTTATCTACGAGTTTCAACGGCGAGCTCATCTTTACGTCCCAAATCCTCCCCCCGCCGTCGATGATACTATGGAATGGCTCGCGCTAATGCAGCATTACGGTGCACCGACACGCTTACTCGATTGGACATATTCACTGTTTATTGCAACATTCTTTGCGCTTGAAAAAGTAAAGGACGAGAAAAAGGTGAAGGACGAGGCCATTGTTTGGGCCATCAATACAGATTGGATAGACTTGGAACCAAAAAAGATTATCAGAGCGTCAATCGGGGAGAAGTGGCTCAAGGAGTGGGTTGATAAACGTACCGGAAAGGCGTTTGATAAAGTTTTCAGGAAACACAATGCTTTATTTGTTCATCGAACTAATCC